>Ga0114931_10000006_pt1 | contig 268818 bp, 268 predicted proteins | sample 2SBtaG_FD_89579 | JGI IMG/M metagenome (GOLD analysis project Ga0114931, IMG submission 89579) | Deep subsurface microbial communities from Kolumbo volcano to uncover new lineages of life (NeLLi) - 2SBTROV14_V59a metaG | ecosystem: Environmental > Aquatic > Marine > Volcanic | place: Kolumbo...
GCATACCGTTCTTTGGAACTCAGCTGGATTCTCTTCCGGTGTCTACTTCTACCGCATCCGTGCGGGAGAAACAACTGAAACCAAGAAGATGATCCTTCTGAAGTAACAGACTTAATTTGAACATTTATAGCCCCTCTGGGAATTGTCTCAGAGGGGTTCTTTTTTGGCCAAATTCTGATATGATATGTACAGTAAAGGGAACACTGTTAGCCAGAATCTGCAGAAACCTTAGCATTTAGCAAGATTTTAGTTCGAATGTCGTCCAGTTGCCGGAGGAAGCAAAAACCGCGAGCATCTGGTATACGGCAGACTTTCCCGACTCAAAGTTACATTTTTCTCGGGACTTTATACCCCGCAGAAAAATGCGTTTAATTTTTTTCTGCTTTAGGCTTCGCCTTGCACACCCTGTTTATTTTGAACCTTTTGCTTTCTTTGAAAAAAAAGAAATAGCAGAACAGCAAGCGTTGCCATGATTGCACCGTAGCCAAATGTGTAGTTCGGGTGCGCGTCCCATAGCGCACCAGCAACCAATCCTGCAGGCAGCGCAGCCATACTGATTAATGTATGGAAAGATCCAAGCGCGGTTCCTCGGGCGTCATTTGGTGCTAAATCAGAAACATAGGCGCGTTCTGTAGCTTCAGTAAATGCATAATTGACGCCAAAGAGCACAAATAAGGCAACAAGCTGCCATATAGCGTTAGAAAGCATAAATCCAATGGATGTGAGACCGAAGAGCATGTATCCAATCATGAGCACTGGCTTGCGTCCGACGCGATCTGATAGCTTTCCAGCTGGGACGGCTAAGACGGTATAGGAGAGATTATAGAGGGCATACAAAAGGATTGGAGCGCCGATAGCCATGAGGCCGGTAAAAAAAGTCTGGCTCTTAAGCACAAAAAACATATAACTAAAATTTCCTAGCGCAAAAATTGTTGCGATGACATAAAATACTTTCAGCTGTTTTGGCAAGCCTTTCATTTCGAGAACGAATCGTTTTTTTGCATCCGGAACTACTTGACCCTGATCTTTGATAAAGAAAATTGGAATAACCGAGACGAGGCCGATGATTCCGGCGATGATAAAAATAGTTTTATAGTCGTACTTAAAAAGATAGTAAAAAGCAAAAACGAGCAAGGAGCCTAAGATTGCTCCGCTACTATCAAACGCACGCTGGACGCCAAACCACTTACCGCGTGTCTTTTTTTCTGTTACGGCAGCAAGTAAGGAATCGCGAGGTGCTGAACGCACGCCTTTGCCCAGCCGTTCAGCTGAGCGCAAAATAAGCACGTGTGGCCAGGCTGTAGCAAAGGCCATAAGAAATTTAGAAAGTTGCGCACCTAAGTATCCCCATAAGACGAAAGGCTTTCGTGTGTTCAATTTGTCTGACCAATAGCCGGCAATGACTTTAAAAAGACTCGCAACACTTTCGCCGATTCCAGAAACAAGGCCGACCGCAAAACCCGAACCGCCCAAGAAAATTATAAAAAAGGGGAGTATCGGAACAATAATTTTACTGGCCGTGTCGTTGATTAGACTGACGACACTTAACAGCCAAATAGTTTTTTTATTTTCATCCATAATTGTAAAAAATGCTCCTTATAGTGTACCGGAGTTTATTTAATCTATCAAAGTTTTAACGGTTTACATAAAAGGGGTGATAACGTATACTTTTCGGTATCATATCGTTTTTGCATATGCCACAAAAAACGAAACAACCACGAGTTGAATTGCACACCCATCTTGGCTCTTCTGTCCATCCGGCCATTTTATGGTCCATCGCCCACCGTCAAGGTATACGGCTTCCAAGTAAGGATTATTGGGAGTTTGAACGTATGATTACGATGGCGGAGGATCAACGAAATGTCAGTCTCGATGACATGCACAATAATTTTTTCTATTGGACGGAGCTCATTCAGTCGTTGCCTGAGGCAATGGAGGAATCTGTTAAAAGCGTTATCGGCGGAGGCTACCGCGCTTCGAATATAATCCTACAGGAGCTACGATTTAATCCAATGTTTCGCAATCGCGGGGGAGAAAAAGATTTGGATCATATCATTATGGCTGCTGTTTGGGGGCTGAATCGAGCAATGCTCGAGTACCCGCAAGTGAAGGCCGGCATTATTTTAATGATGGATCGTACACTGACCTATAAACAAAATGAGATTATCCTCCAGAAGGCCATTAAATATTCATCCTATGGAGTTATCGGCATTGATCTTGCAGGACCACAAAGAAAATCTTTTTCAATGAAGCGCTATGCTAGTTTATTCCATGAAGCACACCAACACGGATTAGGCGTGACAATACACACGGGGGAAGAGGGAACCATGAGAGAACTAGAATTTGTAGTGAATCATATAAAACCAGACCGGATCGGACACGGGATTTTAGGTGTTAAAAAAGCATCCATTCTGAAGGCGATGAGAGAACAGCACATTACACTCGAGCTTTGTCCGACATCAAATATTAAAAATTCGGTTGTAAAATCATATGCTTCACTTGCTTCTATAATTAAAAAAATTCAAAAGAATAAAATACGTTTTACAATAAATACCGACGGCCCTGAAATGTATGCAACAGATTTACGAAAAGAACAGGAAATGCTTATCCAAAAAAAGATCTTAAGTAAGGCTGAGATTAAAAAAGCCACTCAATGGGCTGAAGATGCCTCTTTCGTTGACAACTGGAAACGATAGTAAGTACCGAAAGAAAACCCCTACCTAGAATGTATTAGATTAAGAATGTTCACAAGACGCACTATTTTATGAGACGATTGAAAGCGAGAGTACTGTCGATCAAGTCTGTCACCCCAACTGTAATCGATTTATCCGTCGCACGGACCTCTGGACGTGATTTTTGGGGGTTTGAACCTGGCCAGTACGCAACTATTTCTTTCCCGACACATGGACGACTTAACGGAGAACGGTCGTTTTCAATAGCAAGCAGCGCGACCGACCGTTCCGTTTTACGATTTGGTATTCGCGTTATGGGTCGTTACACACAAGCGTTGCGTCGCGTTGCCCAGGGCGATCCGGTTTACGTGGGCGGGCCATTTGGTCAATTTACGTTTGATAAAGACCGTGATAGGTACGCTGTTTTTTTTGCGGGCGGTATAGGAATTACGCCTTTTTTAAGCATGATTCGGACTTCGACCAAATTACGACTCGAGAATGAAATCATTTTGTTCTATAGTGTGCGCTCGATCAAAGAGGCGGCGTACAGGGAAGAGTTAGATCGCATGCAGGAAATCAATCCTCGTTTTCACGTTATATACGCAATCGGGGATGGCAAGCTTCCAAAAAGTAATGAGTATATGATTCCTGGTCGGTTTAATGATGACATCATTGCAGACGTGCTGGATAAGACGTACGCCGGCCGTTCATATTTTTTCTGCGGTCCGCCACCGTTTATGGGGGCAATGCGATCAATACTAGAAATGCTTGGAGTCGAGCCCCTGCATCTTTTTCAAGAACGATTTAGTGTTGGGTCATCAAAAATTTTCGAACGCGGAACACCAATACCGAAATATGTTATGGCAAGCTGGGGCATTGCCACTATGGCACTTTTTGGTTTTGTGTATCATGCTGAGCATGAACGACGCGAAAATACAAACGCCGCACTTAACACTTTAACAACAACCCCAACGTCTTCTTTAACTACGAACGCCCCCATTCAGCAAGAAATACCAAGACCATCTACACCGACTTCGACACCCACAACAACAGTCAACACTTCTACACCAAGCACAACCACTCCAACCCCGGCGCCTACGACAACGCGTCGGATGCCAAGAACCATGCTGTCATAATGAAGGAAAAAACAGAACACGTCGAACAAACTTTTTCAGATTCATTTTGGGCAATGAATACCCAGATTGAGCACGCTTTGAGAACAGAAAACGCAAATGAAGCAGCAAAATTATTTTCAAGAATTCGCCGTGATATCCGTGATTTTGAGAATCGATTTAGTCGTTTCAAACCTGATTCAGAACTTTCATATGTAAATTCCCATCCCGAAACCAAGATAAAAGTAACTCAAGAGATGATGGCAATACTGCTGTGTGCGGAGCAGGCATGGCACGTAACTGGTGGATATGTCGATGCTGCAGTTGGTAAGGCGCTCATTTCGGCAGGCTACAGCGCTTCTTTCGAGATACTTGATCAGGCTCAATCAACGCATAGGACGGTACCTGAAAAACAAATGGATTTTTCACACGTCACGCTTGACCGCACCAACAATATCGTCATGCGCCCGGTTGGTCTTTTATTTGATTTTGGCGGTATTGGTAAAGGTTATTTGCTTGACAAATTAGCAGGGCAGTTTGAAGAGGTTTCACATAATTTCTGGATATCTTTAGGAGGCGATCTAATTGTTTCGGGCACCGATGAAGACGGAAGCAGTTGGCCAGTAAGCGTGCAAAATCCGCAGGATCTCACAAAAAATATTGGCGTGCTTCATACGAATAAAAATAGATTTGGGGTTGCGACGTCCGGTATTACGAAACGAAAAGGCACGTCATGGCATCATCTTATTGATCCGCATACTTGGCTTCCCTCAGAAAGCGATACATTGGGGGCGACAGTGATTGCACCCTCTGCGCTCGAAGCAGATATTTCCGCGAAAATGGTTCTTCTGCGTGGGACAAAGGAAGGATTGCAGTGGGCAACCAAAAAAAAATTAGACGCGCTTGCTATAAGCCGTTCAGGGAAACTATTTAAGACAGCTAAAATGAATATATCACCCATACGGAAATGAAATTTCGTGTTACATTACTTATCATCATTGCTGCATTGGCTCTTGGTGTCAGAATACTTTCTATTCCAGTCTTTGCTGAAGAGGAAGGGGAGTATGGGGACACCACCGAAACAAGGCAGGAGGTAAGCGAAGATTTGTACGAACATGAAACTGAAGATCAGACTAGGCAAGTCGTTGTCCCTCAGCAAACAGAGACGACAACCACAACAGCTACTCCCGGTATTTCTCAGGTATTTCCATGGGCATGGATTGTAACACGGGCAGCCGGACTCGCATCGTATATCCTGCTCGGCCTTTTAACCATAACAGGGATCATGCAATCTACGGGGGTTTTTTACCGTTTTGCGCAACCAGCGACAGCATGGTCAATTCATCGGGCGATAGCTTCGTCGTTGCTCGTGTCGATAGTTGTTCATGTATTGTCTCTTTTGTTTGATACGTTCATACATTTGCACATTCAGGATATCTTGATTCCATTTGTTTCGTCATATCGGCCGGTTATGGTAGCACTGGGAATTTTTGGATTCTATATGATGCTCTTGGTGCTTTGGACGTCGCTCTATAACATGACGTCGCATCCGCGTTTCTGGCGCATCATTCATTACCTTGGATTCCCTATGTTCCTCATGATATTTTTGCATGGAATTTTAATTGGTACGGATGTGCCCAACACATGGATACGCATTTTGTATTGGGGCATGGGAGCAATGGTTATGACCGCAAGTTTGTATCGTGTGTTGTTAAAGTATTTTGAGCCCAAAATAGCAAAACGTGAAGCTGACAGATAATTTTGCTTGCGAGAAATAGTCGTCGGGCTTACACTGACATCATGGCCAGACGCTATTTTTTCATTGTAAATCCGATGGCGGGAAAGGGGAGGCATTTGTCGTACGTTCGTGATATTGAGCAGTTTTGTTCAAAGGCAAACATTCCATATCAAATACAGATTACGACCGCTCCCGGCCACGCTACCCAGCTCGCAAAAAGTGCGGCATCTGCGCACGACGTTATTGTAGCCGTTGGCGGGGATGGGACGGTTAACGAAGTAATCAAGGGAATGTATGCAACCCCGGCTCTATTGGGTATCTTGCCCACGGGTTCGGGGAACGACTTCGCGCATCAGTTAAGTTACAGTGCCGACGTCAAACGGAGTCTCGAAATTCTCGCGCGCGCCCGAACTAAACATATAGATTTATGTCAGATAAATGGCGAGCGGATTATGTGCAACGGATTTGGCGTTGGTTTTGATGGTGAGGTCGCCGATCATTTCCGGGAATATACAAAATTCGTGAGTGGTTTTCTTGCTTATTTTCTTTCTGTCTTGCGGACATTGCCAACTTTTCAATTTAAAAGCGCGCAGCTTGTCCTCGATGATGATCGCACAATCCTCTCAAAGGTGTTACTGGTTGCGGTATGCAATGGTACGACATATGGTGGTGGGTTTAAGGTTGCTCCATCAGCAAAAATGGATGACGGGCTTTTAACAATTTGTATGGTGAAAAAGATTCCAAAGATGTATGCTTTACGTAAACTTTCCTCGTTCATGCGCGGGACGCACATTCATCTCCCTGAGGTAGAAACATACACCGCTAAGAAAGTTTACATTAGCGTACAGCCAGCATCTGTCAGCCAAGTCGATGGAGAGGTTTCAAACACAAAAAAAGAATTTTTACTTCAGATACTTCCCCAGACAGTATCCGTAATTTATTCCTAATATGCACCCCACACAAAGCCTTCTTAAACACGTAAAAAAACTACATTTAAAGAAATATCGCGATGAGTACCGGGAATTCGTCGTCGAGAACCCATTGATTGTCCGTGATGGGATAGAGAAAGACGCAATTCCTCGATCGGTGATTATTACTCGAAAGTTTCGTGATACCCAAAAAGAGCTCACAGAGCTGCTTCAGCAGAAAATGAGCTCGGAGGCGTTTGAATTCGATGAGGGCGAATTGAACGCCTTGTCATCTTTAGAGCACCCCCAGGGAATAGTGGCGGTATATGATAAGTTAGAGGAGGTAATTGACGATTCGCTTCCGCTGGTTTTTTTGAACGGCGTTTCGGATCCGTCAAACGTGGGTGCAATTATTCGGAGCGCTGCTGCTTTTGGTGTTGCAACCGTTATAACCGATCAGGAAAGTGCAGATCCGTACAACGCAAAGTCGATTAGTGCTGCGAAAGAATCCATTTTTCTTCTTAATATAGCGCGTAAACAAGAATCTTTCCTTTCCGAATTAGGCACTCGTGTTCCGCTGTATGCGCTTGATGCCCATGAAGGCGCTCCGTTAGGTACTTTTAGTTGGGGAGCACCCTTTTGTTTAGTGATTGGAAGCGAGGCCCACGGGCTCAGCTCGGCCGCAAAAGAAGTTGTTACCGCAAAACTAACTATCCCTCTTGATCAGGGAAAAGTTGAATCACTAAATGTCGGAGCTGCAGCCGCCATAGCTTTACAGGCAGCTTTTTCTGCTCAACAGGGTGGGCCTGCCCCAGAAGCTATGCCTTCGCCAACTTGTCGGCGACCGATGACCAATTAATAACGTTCCAAAACGCCTTTATGTAGTCTGGCCGCAGGTTGTGATATTTCAAGTAGTAGGCATGCTCCCACACATCTAATGTGAGTATCGGTGTTTTACCATCCGAAAGGGGAGAATTTTGGTTCGCGGTCTTCATCACCGTCAGCTTGTCGCCGTCTTTCACTAGCCAGGCCCAGCCTGAACCAAATTGTGTGGCGGCGGCTTCCTCAAACTTTTCCTGAAAGGCTTCAAATGAACCAAAGGATTGTTCAATTTGCTTTGCAAGGTCGCCCTCAGGTTTTCCGCCGGCATGTGGGGCCATGATTTCCCAGAAGAGAGCATGGTTGACATGTCCGCCTCCATTGTTTCGCACTGCTATTTTAATATCTTCAGGGATAGATTCGATATCTCGCAAAAGATCCTGCGGGTCCTTTTCAAAAAGCTCAGGATGTTTTTCAATAGCAGCGTTTAATTTTTTTGTATATCCCGTATGATGCTTGTCGTGATGAATCATCATCGTTTCCTTATCGATGTATGGTTCAAGCGCGTCATAATCGTAAGGGAGTTTTGGTGTTTCGTAAGCCATAGGTTTTTTAATTAATACTCTTTGGGTAGTAGTTTAATAGTATCCTCGTCGTCTTTTCTTGTCAAATAGAGCGTTTTATGGTGCCATGCGTATATGGAAGGAATCTATGCTATCTATAAGCCAAGCGGGATGACATCGCATGATGTTATATATCGCCTGCGACGGTTAACTGGAGTAAAGCGGATTGGTCACGCAGGAACTCTTGATCCTTTGGCGCGTGGTGTTTTGGTCGTGGGAATCGGAAAAACGTATACGCGCTTACTTCATACAATAATGAAGACAGAAAAAGAATATATTGTAGAGGCCCACCTAGGTGAATTTTCAGAAACTGATGATGCCGAAGGAAAAAAAATCACCGGTTCTTTTCAGGTGAAGCCATCTAAAGAAGATACACTCCAAGCGCTAGAAAAATTTCAAGGAGATATCATGCTCGCTCCGCCTGTTTACAGCGCTATTAAGGTAAAAGGTAGACGCGCATATGCCTTAGCGCGAGAGGGTAAGGATGTGCAGCTTGAAAAGCGTCCGTCCCATATCAACGCCGTAGAATGGCTTAGCTATGACTGGCCTAAGCTTCGCTTTCGTGTAGTGACAGGATCTGGTGTGTATGTCCGTTCAATCGTCAGGAAGCTCGGTGAGGACTTAGCGTGTGGCGCGTATGTAGCTGATTTAGAGCGCACGCGAGTAGGGGATTATTCAGCAGAAGAGGCAAAACGGATCGAGGATCTTCTATTTTAAACTCCCACCGTGAGAGGTAGTTGTATGAGTTAAGACCCGATATACTGCGCATATGAATCGATTGTGGGCATATCTAAAGACATACAAGAAAATTCTTAATTGGCGCCTTGGTCTTTGTCGCTCATCGGTTTTCGACGGTTACTCATGCCGACAGGATTTATGTTTTTGAACGAGGAGCGATAACCGAAATGGGTACCCATGACGATCTCATAGCAAAAAAAGGTCTCTATGCGGCTCTCTGGCGCGAGCAAAGTGCTCAAAAGGAGGACATATAGCCACAACTTGATAAAACCCCTCAATTTGTGCGAAAATACCAGCAGAGATTCGTTAAAACCAAACCATGAAACGCAAAACCTCAAACAGTGGGATCTATGTTCTCATAGCGATCTTCATCATTATCTTGGTGGTCTTCGGATGGAGCGATAAATCATATCTTGAAAGTCTAGTTCAACTGTTCATTGTTCTGTTTACCTTTTTTGCTGCTTATTCAGCGTATAAATCAAGTCGTGCCTCTGAGCGAGCATCAAGGGGGCTTTTCCTCCCTATAATTAAAATTCAGCTCGAAGAGTACGATAAAGAAAAATTTAGTTTCGGCCTGCGTAACATTGGGAAACAGATTGCTCAGGATGTTCGGATTGAAATTCCACAGGCAAACTCTGGTGAGGGTGGGCATCTTGGTTATTTAAATCGTTTTGAAGTTATTGAGACCGATGAGGCGGCAACTGACCACGTCACCTATGACCCCAAAAAACTTTCCAAGAACCCAGAGATAGTCATTCGTTACAAAGACGTATTTGGAGGTGAACTTGAGACACGCGGTGTATTTAGTTTCCGTCTTGACGATAAATTGAATCCAGACCAGATCGAGGGTGTGTCATGGGAATTCCATGTCGACAATTAGGGTATGACAAAGCAAGAGCGAAAAGAGATTTTTTCTGCACTTTTTATTGGAACGACGGTTTTCCGTCTTTTTCTTATAGTGCTGATAGTCACTTTTGTTTCTGTGCGCACGCATGGCGACTTGGCGTCTGTATTTTGCGCGTCCGTGGTATCCTCGTTGATTATTATTTCCGATAGCATATTGACACTTGAGCGTATTTTTCGGCCAGATTTACGGGCCAGTGTTCGTATTGGAAAAATTATCAAGCTGGCAATTATTGCTGCCCTACTGGCATACAGCATTTCGATATGGCTTCGATTTTTTTACTGGCCGTATGCTGGATTTGCAATTTTTGTTGCCGCGTTATACGCGTCTGATTTTTTTGTCGAGCGGTATGTAAGAATTCATTGATTGGGGTGCGATGACAAAAAGAGAACGATTGGTGATGGCGACGAGCAATCAGGGTGAGATTTAAGAGATGCGGACGATGTCCCAATGATATGCTGTTTATACCAGTGGGTTTTGATAAAACATTTGCACAGTTATCAGATCAGAAAAAAATAGCATAAGCCACAGAGGGAAAGCATTCAAGGATATGTATACGTATTTAATGCAGCAGGTATGAATATTATGACTCTTGAAGAGTTTAAGAATGAATTTGATCGGTTATTTTCAGCGTTTTTGGATGCTAAGTTTCCTTCTATTGGATCCGTTAGCCCTCATCTTCAGACGGTTTTGCAATCTTCAAAAAAGGTGTGGACAAAAGGCGGCAAACGCATTCGTCCGTATTTGTCTATGCTGGCATATCAAGGCCATGGCGGCACAGATGTAGAGGCAGTGCTGCGAGCAAGCGCTGCATTAGAGATGATGCATATATTTGCTCTTGTGCACGATGATGTTATCGACCAGTCAGAAACCCGTCGTGGCTATCAGACGCTCCATATACTTCTCCAAAGGGAGCACGAAAAAAAGGCTTTGCATGGAGACGCGAAGCACACTGCAGAGTCGTTGGCAATTCTTATTGGTGATTTATTGTTTAGTTACGCAAATGAGATCGCTGCCCAGATGCCTTTTCCGGTCGAGATCGCGCAACGAGCCCAAAAATTTTTTTACCAAATACAACAGGAACTCGTTCTTGGTGAATATGAAGATGTTCGTGCTACCGCTCGATTAGAATCAGTAACGGAAAACCAGGTAATTGCACTGATGTCGAGGAAGTCCGGCCGGTATTCGATCGAACAACCGTTGCAATTCGGCACTCTGCTCGCCGGAAAAGACATGGGGTATGCTGCCAAAGTTTTTTCAGCTTTTAGTGAACCGTTGGGTATCGCATTCCAGCTGCATGACGATATATTAGGAACGTTTGGTGACCCCAAAAAACTCGGAAAACCAATTGATTCAGATATTAAACAAGGCAAGCCGACGTTGATGGTTGTGCATGCGCTGCATCAGGCCGATAAAAAAGAAAAAGAGCGATTGCTTGCTATTTTGGGTAACCAACAGGCAAGTGAAAGGGATATTTCGCACGTCAGAAATTTCCTGCAAGCAAAGGGTTCTGAGAAATATGCACGAGGGCGAGCACAAGAAGAGGTCAAAAAGGCGCAAGAGGCGCTTACTCAGCTGCAAGGACTTCCTGCTGCATTCACCAAAACACTTTCAGATCTGGCGGAATTTATAATTTCACGAACAGCTTAAACAACGATTATTTGGTCGTCATATGTGAGTTCGCTCGATGGGAATGCTTTTCGAATCTCTTCTTTAATGGAAGGAAATCTTGGATCGGTGTGAATTACATAGAGTTGATTAATATCAGCTGCCTTTGCAAGTTCTGCTACCGCATCAGGATATGAGTGACCTTCTTTTATTGCCTGATTTTTGTGCGCATTATCAAAATTACATTCGTGAAATAGAATTTTATTACCTTTTAGAAAGTCGGCGTTTTTCGGATCTGCAGTAGTATCAGTTCCAAAAGCAAAATTGCCGTCATCCGCTGAGAATGTAAAGTAATTCGATTTTCCTGAAGAATGGGGAACGTTTTTTCTTTTGACAGTTACTTTGCCGAGAGTAATTTCTTCAGGGAGAAATTCCATGGTAATTGGCATTTGCTGCGAAGTGTAATCAGGATTAAAAGGTTCCTTAAAAAAGGCTAGCAGCTGTTGGATCCGGTCATCTCCGTAGATGATAATTTTTTTGCACTGACCCGCTTCGAGGATATTTGCCAAGAAAGCTAGACCTAAGATATGATCATGGTGAAAGTGGGATAAGAGTATAAACAGCGTTTCTGTTTTGTAGTCTTTCGGAAGTGCGGTAAGGCCTAGTCCAGCGTCAATAATAATCCCATGATCGGGTAGGAGAAGGGAAAGCGAACGTCCGTCTTGAAAACGAAGCGGGTACGCGCCCGAACCCAAAATATGAATATTCATAGCATCTCTTATTTATGAGGTCTTTACGAGAGTATAACATATCAACGTCGTACGGCACCATTCATACGCTTGAACAGGGGAGTGGCGTTCCGCTCGTTTTCTTTCATGGATGGAGCGTGAACGGGTTTACCTGTCTGCGTGTTATCGAAACCATGTCGAAGCATCATCGTGTCCTGGTTCCGACAATGCCGGGCTTTACCCCTTCTTTTGATTGGAAGAAAAAACCAACCCCGGATGATTTTCAAAAAGTGCTTTCTGAATGGTATGATGCTGTACATATAACAAAACCAGTAATTGTGGGCCACTCGTTGGGCGGGGTGATGGCGGTATTATTGACATCGGTCCGTGAAGAGAAACTGCGGAAGCTAATTTTAATCGATACAGTTGGAGCTCCAGCACCTCGTCATTCAAAGGATTGGGTGTCCGCATGGCTCAAAAAACGCGTGAACACCTATCGACGCTACGGAGTGTATGATGTCGTTCGTTATGTTGATCAAGCGTTTATTAAAAATGCAATTTTTCGCACAAAAGATTTTTTGTATCTCTCAAAGTTTGCGCGCCAGGTTGATGTCCGTGAACACATAAAAAAATTCACCCTCCCACTAACTATCCTTTGGGGTGAAGAGGATGTTTTTACGCCGGTAGCAATCGCTCATAGTATACAGAAAGTCTATCCAAAAGCAAGACTGCATATGGTGCCTGGCAATCACGACTGGCCGATATTTGATCCACGGGAACTAGAAAAATTTCTCTAGGCCGTTTGCAATACTTTAAGGTCTTGCTTTTTGAGTTTCGCTGCGGCGCGCCTATCCCAGACTCCACGTTTGAAAAGTTGTGTTAAGTGCTGTGCACCTACAAAATGTGGGTACAAGACATAATCGGCACCATCTTTGTAATATTCTTTTGCCTCCCATTCGTGTTGGGCGTTTACAATCACTGACGGACGTTTCTGCTTCGCGAGAGATTTAGTAAATTGTAAAATTCCAAGATTTTCTTCCAGGCTCGGAATCGTTGATAAAATCACCGAGGCTTCTTCGGGTTCGATAATCTGAAGTATCTCTGGATCTGAAATATCGCCAAATACCACATTATACCCCTTTTGTTTTAGCTGTTTAACGACTACCGGATCAAATTCGACTACGAGTACGGTGTCGGGTTCAAGGTTTTTGAGTAGGTATTGCCCAAGCCGGTGTGCTCCGACGAGCACAATGTGTTTTTTTGTCTTTACATGATATTCGGTTTTTTCAATATGGTTCTTTTTTTCGAAAATTTTTAACACTGGCTGAAGGAGGCTGTACAGCCGGTCACTTCTTGTGATTAGATATGTTGAAATCATAATTGTCACAACCCCAACTAGCGTAACTAGGGCGACGGCGTTATCCGTTATATGACCAATAGCTAGACCGGTTGCCATTAAAATGAAACTAAATTCGGAAATTTGAGCAACAGTTATGCTGGCAAAAAAACTTGTTCTCCTTCGATAGCCTAAAAGACCCATGATAATTAAGACAATAACCGGGTTTCCAATAAGAACAAATAAACTCAAGATTATTGCCGGCACTATGAGGGCGTGGAGATTGTTTACCACTAACGAAGAACCAAGAACGATGAAAAAAATCACAATGAAGAAATCACGCAGTGGCCGTATGCGGGCGTTGATTTGGAATTGTTCGGCTGATTGTGCAAGCGCAAGCCCTGCGAGAAAACCCCCTATTTCAATTGAGAATCCAATAAGTGGGCTTGAAACCAATAACGCAACTCCGAAGGCCCAGGCAATGCTTGCAATGAAAAGCAGTTCCTGATTTCTCGCGATACGCTCAATATATGAGGGGATAATTTTTCGCGAAAGCCAAAGCGTGCCTCCAAATAGAAGAATAATTTTTGCAATGATAATAAGGACAGACATAGCTGTTATAGGATCGCCAGTAGAATGCTGTACCGCTGACAGCAAAATAAGAATAATCATGGCGACTAGATCTTGGAGTAACAGAAAGCCCACCACAATGCGGCCGTATAGACTCTGCATGTCGTGTTTTTCTGAGAGCAGCTTTACAATAATAATCGTGCTTGAGAAGGTCAGCGCAACCGAAATGTAAAGACTTTCTATTGATGAAAAACCAAGAAGCCGAACGATGCCATAACCAATTAACGCAGTAAAAAATATCTGCCCAAAGCCAGTGAGTAAGATCGCCTTACCGACGCTTCGTAAGTCTGAAAAGCGCATTTCGAGACCCACCAAAAAAAGAAGGAACGTGATGCCGAAGGTTGCCATCACATCAAGTACGCTTTTAGAGTTGAGGTTAAGCACGCCAAACAGAGACACGATGACGCCTGTCGCTAAATAAGCGACGATCGTCGGCTGTTTTAAGGAATGCGCAAAAAGCCCCAAAGCGGCCGCTAGTACTATGACGAGACTGACATCAACAAAGGTATGAGCCATGTTGAAAGAATATCATATTTCTGGATCCTTTACTATCGTTTTGGGCAATAAAAAATCGGGAGAATATTTCCCGATTTTTTATGAACTGTATAAACGCAGTTTACAGAATTGAGTCCTTTGCAGCTTTTGCTACGCGGAATTTCACAACCGTTTTTGCTGGGATGTCGATTTCTTCTCCCGTCGCTGGGTTGCGTCCTTTGCGCGCTGCGCGGTGCTTCTTCACCAGTTTGCCGAGTCCAGGAATGGTAAACTCACCATTCTTTTTAGCCTCAGCATAGGCGGTCTCTGCTAAGAGATTCATCAATGCCTGAACCTCTTTTTTGGTATGCCCAGATTTCTCTGACATGTACGCGAGAAGCTGGGATTTGCTCATGCCTTTTGCCATGGTTGCTTCGTTAATTTATAAGTTCTTATCAGAGTATAGCTTATTTTAGGCCTATTTGCAAAGGTTTTTCTATGCTTGTGGATAACTGTAAACCTCTCGTGCTTTCTTTTAGTAGGCATCATGCTGTGTTATACTTTATTGTATGAGTGATGAAGTGGCTAATACTAGGAAAAAAATAGTTGTCTTTGAGGATGATTTGGCATTCCGTTCTTCATATGTTTCAGGTTTGGAATCAAGAGGGTTTGAGGTTGTTGTCTACACATCCCCAAAAGGCGTTTCTATAGACGAACTAAAAAAAATAAAACCCAACCTCATCTCTTACGATATTTTTATGCCAGGTATGAGCGGTATTGAGGCGGCAAAGGCTTTCGCGAAAGATCCAGACCTTGCATCAGTACCATTTATTTTTGTTTCTTCTCAAGAAGGTGATATACGGAAAGAGGCAGAGGCCCTGGGGTCGGAAGCATTTTTCTCAAAATTTCAGACACCTATTTCTGAAATTGTTAATTACATTGATCAATTACTCCATTAATTAATAATTACGACTATGAATAAAAAAGGAATATTAGCCCTCTTTCTGGTTATTATTATTTTGGCCGCTGCTGCAGTTTGGTATTTCGTTTTTTATAACAATTCGAACACAAACAGTTCAACGGTTAATTTGACGAATACGTCAACCACAAACGGCAGGATACCCGAATCAGCTGATTATATTTTCATTTTGGGTGTAGAACCATCTTCTGGTTCTGCCGCGGGTGGTGATCAGGTAACTATTAACGGGTCAGGTTTTATTGATGGCTTGAAAGTGCACTTCGGAGACGCTGAAGCTACAAATGTGAGCACCTCCGGTTCAACAAGCATTTCCTTGACGACACCGAAAGGCGAGGGGACCGTGGATGTAAAGATTGAAAATCCCGATGGTCGTTCAAGTGTCCTGTACCACGGTTTTACCTATAATTAATTTTCTATACAGTCTTTCCTAAAAGGGTATGAGTGATTACACTAAGTACCGTTGGCTTGAAATTCTTCCGGGAGCTTTGGTCTGGGCGACCTTTTTGTTCGCTCTTATTTTTTCTTTCATTAAGCCAATTTGGGTTACTGTATTTATTATTGTGTATGTACTCTATTGGTTGGTGCGTCTTTTTTACATGCAGATATTTTTGTTCGTCGGATTTCATCGCTTTCGGCAAGTGGTACGTATAGATTGGCAGAAAAAAATAGAAGCACTTCCCGAAACGCAGAATATTTTCCACGCGGTTTTTTATCCGACGTATAAAGAACCCTATGAGGTGCTGCGTACTTCTTTGGAGGCGCTTTTACACTCACGCTATCCGTACATAAAAGAGCGTTTCATCGTAGTGCTTGCAGGAGAAGAGGGAGACAAAGACAATTTTTTATCAATCGCGCATCGCCTAGAACAGGAATTTGCAGAACACTTCAGCGACTTTTTGATTACCGTTCATCCTCAGGGTGTTCCGGGAGAGCTTTCGGGAAAAGGCTCAAACATGGCGTATGCCGGCCGTGAGTTTAAGAAATATGCAGACGAAAAGCGCATACCCTATTCGGATATTTTAATTTCAAATTTTGATGCGGATACTCAGGTTCATGAGCAGTACTTTTCTTATTTGACATTTACCTTTTTAACCCATCCAAATCGTCAGCACGCAAGCTATCAGCCATTACCGTTTTTTAATAATAATGTGTGGGAGGCTCCGTCCTTTGCTCGTGTCGTATCCTATAGCACAACATTTTGGATGATGACAGAGCAGATACGGCCAGAACGTTTGTTCACGTTTTCTTCACACACAATGCCGTTTCAGGCGCTCATTGATGTCGGATTTTGGCAGAATGATATTGTTACTGAAGATTCACGTATTTGCTTGCAATGTCTGCAGCACTATGATGGTGATTATGAAGTAGTGCCGCTTTATATTCCCGTTTCAATGGATGTCGTGCTCGGAGAGACCATTTGGGAAACGATCAAAAGTCAATATATCCAGCAGCGGCGCTGGGCATATGGCGTTGAAAACTTTCCGTATATGGTATGGAATTTTATCCCAAATAAACACATGAGGTGGCAGCAGAAGTTTCGTTATATGTGGAATCAGCTAGAAGGCGTTTATTCGTGGGCAACAGCACCACTGATGATTTTAATTTTTGGACGCTTGCCGCTATGGTTGCTTAACGAGTCTGAACGCCAAACAACCGTTGCATTAAATGCGCCCCACGTTTTGCAGATATTAATGACCATTTCACTGATGGGCATTGTTGTGTCTGCTTTGATCGGTACTATTATTTTGCCAAAGCGGCCTGCGCATATCCCAAAGCGCCGCATGTTGTATATGTTGCTTCAGTGGCCGTTGATCATCGTCTCTCTTATTGTCTTCGGGTCCATCCCCTCAATGGATGCGCAAACACGGCTGATGCTTGGAAAATATATTGGGTTTGATGTAACGAAGAAAGTTCGTAAAAATTAGGTGAGTTTGATGCCGACAATTGTCGGGAACCCACGAAGAAATTCAGATGCACTTTGCGGTGCTTTTCCAGCCTTTTGTACTCGAAGAATTTGTAACGTCGTGCGATTACCACAATGGACAAGCAGCTTACCGTTAATTTGCTCCGTTGTTCCGGGAGGCAAAGAAGTTTTTGCAGGTCCTGCCTCAACGGCTTCAAGAATTTTTATCCGTTGGGCATCAGCAAGGCTGTAGGTTCCCGGCCATGGGGTATAGGCGCGGATTCTTCGACCAATTTTTGAGGCGTTTTTAGACCAATTAATATGCCCGTCCGCTTTGGTGAGGCGGCGAGTTTGGCTTTCCCCCTGGGTTGCTTGATTGTAAGGCTCTGCCGTACCTTCGCAGTAGTTTTTAACCCTTTGAGGGATCCATAAAGCAGCCTTCTCTGATACCTTTTTAGAAAGCGTTGTGGCGGTCTCTCTGGGATCAACAGGAAATGCCCATTGATCGATGAGCGGACCAGTGTCAATTCCCTCATCCATTTGAATAAGTGAGATGCCTCCTTTTGTGTCTCCGTTGAGAATTGTCCATTGGATCGGTGATGCGCCGCGGTATTTAGGAAGAAGTGATGGATGGACATTCACCCAACCATAGGGGGGAATGTCTAGCAGAGTTGCGGGGATTATTGAGCCATATGCAAAAAGAATGCAGACATCTATGTTTGCCTTTTTGAATTTTTTGACGAAAGCGGGATCGGTGAGGGATGTTGGCTGGAGCACAGGAAGGTGAAGTCGCTCCGCCTCGTTTTTTATTGGTGGAGCAGTCATACGTTCACGATCACCCTTTTTGTCTGCTTGTGTTACTACGAGGCGTATCTTTATGTATTCTGATTTTGAAAGAGCACACAGAAGCGAAACCGCCAGTTCCGGTGTCGCGAAGTACGCCGCATTAATTGTTTTCGTCTGGAATTTTTCCATGCGTTATTTCTTTTGAGCGGTCAATAAACAAAACACCGTTGAGGTGATCGATTTCGTGTTGTAAGACCCGCGCAAATAAACCCTCGGCGGCTCCCTCGATTTTTTTGCCGTTTTTATCTAGCGCACGAAAATCCAATCGTTTATGTCGTTTGACGATCCCGGCTACTCCCGGGATAGAAAGACAGCCCTCTTCAGCAGATTCTTTTGAAAAGGAAAGATGAAAAAGTTCTGGGTTAATAAGCGCCAGCGGCCCTTCTTTATGCGCGATGACGATCAGACGGATTGACTTTCCAATTTGAGGAGCGGCAAGCCCAATACCATCTTTTTCAAACATGGTCGCTGTCATTGCTTCGATTAACTCGCCCAATTCCGGAATAGTTGATGGGTCGATGGGTACCGCTTTTTTGCGTAGAATGGGGTCTGGATAATAGGATAAGGGTAGCATGTTATTCATAGCTTGGTAGTGTAAGTTGATTATGACAATAGGTCAAGTGGATTGTCGCGTACCTCCCAGAGGTCACCGTATGCCTCATGTAGCTGCAGAAGGAGCGCGGTGGGGTAGGGAGGGAGGATCCGAAGCAGGACAGAATAATGATACCCACGTGCTGAGTGGCGGGGGATTGTCTCCAGTCTAGCGGCGGTTCCTTTAAGCTGTTTTTCTCGTAGAAAATTCGGTAAAGAGTCGAGAAGTTCTTTTATGAGCGCTTCACCGTGTGTGGCGTTAAGGTCTCTTCTTGAGAGTTTGATGAATAGGGCATACGGCGGATATTGAAGTTCTTTTCTTTCTTTAAGTTGCTGTACATACCATTCATCCGGCAAATGATGAGAAAAAGAGCTAAAGATGGGGTGGTGTGGTTGTTTTGTCAAAATAAAGAGATCGGCGTCATCCGGAAGCAAATAAAAAATTTTTTCTAGCCGATGTAAAAACCACTCTGATGAGCGGTAATCGGGAAAATTGAGCGAAATATCGGCATCAAGAATAATGCAAGACCCATACTTTGACCAGTTTAGATGAGGGAGAGCATATACTGTTCCGAGTGTGATATGTGCATTTGTATTTTTCGTTTTTTCTTTCGTTTGCAGATTTACGGATTTGCCAGGGATAGCCTGTTGCAGTCGGTTAAATATTTGTTCGATTCCAGGATAGGCAAAAGTAATGTTTGGATTTCCGCAGTGCGGGCAGGCGGCTGGAATGCTATTTTTTGTACGGCAGACGCGGCAGGTTAATATGCCTGGGGAAGATGTTTCGGAAAGGAAGCTGTTTTTGCATTGCGTGCAGGTTGGCTCCCAGCCACAATCGGCACAATATATTTTTCGGTAAAGGCCCTTGCGGTTGTAAAGCAAAAAACTTTTTTTCTTTGCGCGCTTCAGAAACTGTATCAGATCATCCGGAAGAATAGGGGATTGCCGTTTTTGAGTAAATATATTTGAATCGATTATATGGATTTTTGGTTTACGGCTACGGGGAATTCGCCGAATGGCGCCCAGTACTTCACGAAAGCTTTCAATGGTCAGCGAAGGACCTATATACTGGATCTGTGCGCCATGCAATTCCGCCACCTTTTTTGCTAACTCGCGTGAGTCGACATCTGGGTGTTGGTCCGTGCGCTGATGAGTGCTATTGGGCTCGTCTAAAAGCAAAACAGTATCCAAGCTACGAAAGGGGAGTAAAAGAGCCTGGCGTGTTCCAATAACAATATGTGGCTCGCCGTTATACGTTTTTTGCCATGCTGAGAAGCGACGAGTTAAATTCAGTTGGCCTGTATATACGAGCGGATTGAGATCGCGTAGCAGTTTTTCGTACACGGAAATTTGTGAAAGCTCGGGGACAATAAGTAGCGCGTGTATTTTTTTACGGGAAAGCAGTTTTTGGATTTCAATATTTTCATCACGACGGCTTTCGCTTATTATCGCAGTTTTTTTTATTTTCGTTTTTTGTGGCTGAAGCGTAAGCGGGGTGATGTGGTAAGTGGCACGTTTTGGCTTTTGTGGCACCATTGCATGAAGGACGGTGGCGTATGAGGATCCAGTTTTATCTCGTATCCAGTTCAAAAGAGTTAGCTGGGTATCTGTGATTAGCGGAGTATTTTTTTGAATCTCGCTTATCGGTCTCAGTTTTTTTGGCTCAATAGCTGATGATGCACGTATGTTAATAATAACCCCTGTTTTTTCAGTGGAACGGAAGGGAACGACGACAGTGGTTCCTTCGCGCACGTCTTGTGTGTATGCGTCTGGGATTATGTAATCAAAAAAATCGCTTGTCCGAGGGCGTCGCTCCGGAAAAACGATTTGGGCAATTTTCATACGCTAAGATAGTTTGAAATTGGCAACAAGATACCCAATGCCGAATGGCGCTTCGTAAGAAAGAACTTCAGTCGAGAAATTTATGCTATTGAGGATGCCTGCGAGAATAAGTAAAGATCGGAACCCACACTCACCAGCCTCTTCGACCAATGAAGAATCAAGTTTCGGGAGCAATTGCGTTTTATTTGTTTCAAGTAGATTTTTCACCTGCTGGTCAAACTCGGCGCCTCGTGGAGAAAATCCGGCAGGAGATTTTTTGGTTAAGCGATGTGAAAGCTCGCCCGAGGCAACAACAGCTATACGTTTTGTTGTGTTTAATATGAATCGTTGTAAGTGGACTCCGAAGGAATAGTGTTCATCAAAGTTTAACATCGAATACATCACTGGCACGATTTTTGGTGTATTTTCATTAAAGGGTTCGAGGAGTTTTAAAAGAGGAACCCCGACTCCGTGATCGACTTCTTCGGTACTTACTAATGTGAGCGGGATCGTAGTTTCTAATCCTTCTCTTATGTGGTAGGTAAAACCTACGTCACCCTTGAATTTTTTTTCTGTAACCAAGTCGCCGAATTCTTTCAGATGGACTGTGAATGTCGGACTTAAATTGAGTGTGAATGCTTCCGGAAGAATATCTCCGTGCGCTGATATAATGACAACGGTATCGGGTTTTGCGGCGTATATTTCGTTCTGCAAATAGGTAAAAGCCGCCTCTGTTTTCTGTAGCACGCTTTGATGCTCTTTACCTATATTTGGCGTGATAAGTGGTGTGTACGGCGTAAAACCGACAAAAACTAATGCCATATTCTTGTAGGATTAGTGGGCAGAGTCAAATGGGGGACCCGTTGGATGCAGGTCCATTGTCTTGTCATCTGTTTTTATGACATTTTCCATTTTGAACCCGAGTCCATCAAAAAGTTCGCGTGAGGTGATTGCTCTCTTATAGCCGTTTGAAATGATATAAACACCACCTCCGTATTTTGGCGAACGGACCAAGGTGCCGTCTTTGAGTTTAACTGGCGCTCCAACTGTGAATGAGGTGAACTCTGAGTGACTAACTCGTATCCAGGTTCGATTTGGGAACTGGGTTTTTAAGACCGCCTTGCTGTAGAGCATATGAGCAACTTCGTCTTGCACGTATTCGATTGCGCCAGTAGAGATGTCTTGCAGAAGGACACCGGTTGGGTATTTAACAGAGTTCGGAGACTCGAGAGCCGAACCCGTATCCATCGAATCAAGCGCCGCATATTCTTTTGCAGATGATGGGGTGATGATTTCTTGCGCGTAGAGAAGTCTTGAATCCAAGAAGTCCTGCTCGACGGATTTCGAAACCGGCTGTTTGGTGAGGCCATTTAAAAAGTATAATTGGCCGTTTTCATCTTTCACAAAGGAGAGATTTGGAAACTGAATATCACCACCTAGGTCATATGCCAAAACTTGCTCAATGGGAAGAACGATAATGTTTTTAAATTGAAATCCGCGAGTTAAAAAGGCGATCCGACTCAAGAACCCGTATCTCTTTCCGTTGTGAATAAGCCAAACACCCGGCGTACCTTCTGCGCGCAATAAGGTTCCGTCAGGATACTGTATCTGAAACCACTTGTTCCAATACGTATAAAACGATTTATTTCCGTTAAGGTGGGGGGTGTATTGATAGAGCAGTCCGGTGGATTCATTTCCGATAGTAACGTTTTGACCGTCGAAGTTGTAAGTTTCCCCGACTTTGTAGCGCGACGCTCTTCCATGTACCGGATCATCACCGAGCAGTTTTGATCCGCCTCTTACTTGATCATAGAAACTCGCATATGCAGGATTACAGCCGCCGGAGTCTGGACAGCCGTAGCCCATGGCTTTATTAAGGACGCTATCGTTTGTACCTCGAGAGTAGCTTGTAATCAAACTCTGCTCCTTTTGCAGGGTAACAAGTATAACCTTTGGACTCAACTTATTAAGATGTGCAACGTCATAAATAATTTGCGTAGCGCTTTTGGTGCCACCAGGAGTTGAAAAATTTGAATCTTTTAGCGCGCCAGACTGACTGTTTAAAAATAACTGAATTCCACGCACCGACAGGGAGTGGTAGTTGAAATATTCAAAGTCAGAAACGATATAACCCGCATTAAAGGAAGCATGGGTTACGTGTGGCATCAAAAAAAGCGCGCCTGCAGCCACAACGAAAACGAATAGTTTGCTAAGTAAACCAAAATGTTGTGTTTCCCTCATATGAGCACCTCTTACTATAGCACAAAAAATGAGTCCGGTCAATCATATCTTACCACTTTCCGAGCGGTTCAAAAATCCGCTATACTAAGTTTATGGAACAAATGAAGGACGAGGCAGAAGCGGTTTCTATATTTGGTGTAGCAATCAAATCCCGTACCCCATCTCAATTTTCTGCCGAATGCGAGCAAAGTTTTACACAAGGAAATTTTTCCTCAATCGCTACGGTTAATCCGGAGATTTTGCTTCAGGCAAAAAAGGAGCCTCGATTTCTCTATACGCTTCAGTCGTGCACATTCCGCGTGGTTGATGGTTTTGGCATTTCCCTTATTACGCTGTTTAAAAAAGGAAAATTTTTTCCGCGAATAACGGGAAATGATGCAGTTGTCGTTTTAACGGACATAGCCCATAAACACAATTTGTGTATTGGCATCGTAGGAGGAAGTCAAAGAAGAGCGGGGGAGGCGGTAGAGTTTCTCCAGCGTGCGTATCCCGGTGTTACCTGGATTGATCTTATGTCAGGACACGATTGCGAGGTAACCCGTGACGGTGAGTTTGTCGATGGTGCTGATTTTTTTTATCAGGGCATGGAACAGCATAAGCCCGAGATTTTGTTAGCAGCATTTGGAGCCCAAAAACAGGAGTCTTTTTTACTTCATATTCCTGAAAGATATCCGTTTGTGCGGTTTGGTATAGGAATTGGAGGTCTAGTTGACGTGTGGTCGGGCCATATTTCAAGGCCACCGCGATTCTTTTCAAGCTTTGGCCTTGAGTGGCTTTGGCGCCTTGTACAGGAACCAAAGCGCTTTACACGTATATGGAATGCTGTTATCGTGTTTCCCATACAGTCCTTATTTTTTGACACGCGATCATGAGTGAAAAGCAGCGAGTACGAGTCCGTTTCGCGCCCTCACCGACAGGATACCTTCATATTGGTGGTTTGCGGACAGCATTATATAATTTTTTGTTTGCACGTCATAATGACGGCGATTTTATTTTGCGGATTGAAGATACTGACCAACAACGCAAAGTAGAAGGTGCAGTTGAACAGTTATTGCGCACCATGAAACTTTTTTCTCTTGAGCCAGATGAAGGTCCCGTGTTGCAAGCCGACGGAACAATTGAGGAGTATGGCTCGTTCGGACCATATACCCAGTCTCAACGGCTTTCTCTCTATACTGAGGCCGCAAAAAAGCTTCTTGCTCAAGGGGAGGCGTATTACTGTTTTTGTAGCCCAAAGCGTCTGGAAACACTTCGGACAATTCAGCAAAAAAAAGGATTGCCGACCAAGTATGATGGTTTGTGCCGCTCACTGACCCCCGAACAGATTGAGCGAAATATAAAAGCCAATTTACCGCATGTTATTCGACTTAAGATGCCTCAAACCGGAACACTTGAATTCCAGGATGCCGTACGCGGAAAAGTCAGTTTTGCTTATAACCTTGTTGACGACCAGGTGCTCGTAAAATCAGATGGGTATCCAACGTACCACCTTGCGAATGTAGTTGATGATCATGAGATGCATATTAGCCATGTCATAAGAGGTGAGGAGTGGCTTTCTTCGGTTCCCAAACATTTGCATTTGTATAAGGCATTTGGATGGGACGCCCCTCAGATGGCTCACTTGCCGATTTTGCTGGATGAACATAGGGCGAAATTATCAAAACGCAAAGGCGCGATCAGCGCGGAGGAATATGTGGAAAAAGGATTTTTGCCGGATGCACTGCTTAATTTTTTGCTCCTGCTCGGCTGGAATCCAAAAACAGAACAGGAAATTTTTAGTCGTGACGAGATGATTCATCTTTTCTCTCTTGAGCAGGTTAACGTTACAGGTGCAAGTGTAAATCAAAAGAAACTCTTATGGATGAATAAAGAATATCTTAAGGGTCTTCCCGTAAAAGAATTTAACGCTGTTATTCACCATCGTAAATTGCTTTCTGAAGAATGGCTTCACCGCACAGAGGATTCAAAAGATTGGTTTCAATTTTTAGCCCTCATAAAGGAGCGCATAGAAACTCTTGAAGGATTTTCGGATGAGGTCGGATATTTTTTTCAAGAACCAGAATATAAGAAAGAACTACTTTTAGAAAAAGTAAAACAGCCTAAAGAAATCAGTAAGTTGCTCACTGACTATATTCAAGCGTTGAATGCCATGCGAGTCTGGGACCCCGAAATAATTAAAGATAAAACCGAGAATTGGCTTTCTGAAAGGGGAGTGAATCGAGGGGAACTGCTTTGGCCTGTTCGTGTTGCATTGACCGGCAGACCCTTTTCGCCGGGCGCCTATGAGCTTCTGGGCGTATTTTCCAAAGACGTCGTTGTTGGACGCTTACAAAAGGCGCTATCGCTTCTGAGTTAGCAGTTGGCAAAACTTGATTTTCCTTTGGTTTATTGCTATACTTGCGGGGCTTAAGGATGTTTCAAAACACACATAGCATGGAAACAAAAAAACAATTACGGCGGGTTGTGTATGCGCTATTTTGCCTAACGATAGCAGTTTTTTGGTTTCCTGGCGCGCACGCACAAACGGCAACTGATGATTTGAGACGAGCGCAAATCGATCAAGCTCAAACGTCACCCGAAATCGACAATTTGAACCATGAAATTGATGTGCAAAAAACCAAGATTCAAGAAATAGAAAATAAGCGCAAAGACCTAGAAGACCAATTGAATATCGTCCAGCGCCAGACATATAGCATCCAGACACAAATCTCAACGCTTGATAAACAAATTCAAGATACGCAGTTTTCAATACAGCAAAAGGTTATCGAACTTGATCAGCACCGTTTAGAAATTGAGCGGCTTGGTAAACTGATCGACGAAAAGCAGAAATCAATCGACGAAACGAAAACGCGTCTCTCAGCACTCATTCGTATTATTGATCAAAGAGACCGCGAATCAAAGCTGTATACATTTCTGGCGCGCGATTCTTTTTCTTCGTTTTTAGACGATATTCAGTCCGCAGCTGATTTACAGGTAAAGGTGCAGAATGACGTGAAAGAACTCAAGAAGGCAAAAGAGGATTTAGATACCCAGAAAGCAGACCAGGAGGCTAAAGCAAAGGAACTCGAGGACGCGAAGGCAGCTTTGGAAAGGAACCAGGAAACACTTGCACAGCAGAAAGACTACCAGCAGCAACTTTTCCAACAGAGCAAAGAGCGAGAAGTGCCCTATCAGGAACTTGTGAATCAGATCAAACAAGAAGAAGACAGCGCGAACGCGCAGGTGTCATCTCTTGAGAATGCCGTACGAGACAAACTTCTCCAGCTGAACAAGGGCCTTATCAGCGACAAGAATGTCCCGCTCGCTTGGCCGGTTATAAAGGCGGGATTAAATGCATCATCCTGCCGCGCCCTTGAAACGTGTTCGGCTTTATATGCCGATCCAAACTATTATTCAGTTTTTGGTAGACAGCATCACGCGATAGATATTCCAATGCCACAGAATTCTCCCGTGTACGCACCCGCTGATGGATATATCGTCGGATTGGTTCCTGGATACGTAGGGGATTGGGGATTAAGCGTGCTGAGTATTCTGCATACCGATGATAAAGGCTTGGTAACAGATATGAAGACCCGATATCTTCACATGTCCAGTTTCGCTGTTAAATATGACCCCGATAACCCTCAGTTTGTACATAAAGGCGACCTGCTGGGCTACTCAGGCGGTAAGTGCGGCACCTCGGGTGCCGGAAACGACTGTGATTTTCGATCCGGGCCCTATTACTCAACTGGACCTCACCTGCACTTTGAGGTTTGGATTGGTTCCAGCGTTGTTAACCCTTTGAATTACTTGCCTTAGAAACCCAGGTACGGCTTTTTAGGGCATTAATAAAAAAGGGGACCATGAACACGCCAAGGATAATATACACAACGTGCATTTTTGTGACAGACAATATCACGGATGCAAAAAGTGTTCCGATAAAAATTCCAAGATTGGGGTAGGTCAAAAAGACACTGCTTTTTTCGACGTCATTTTTTTTGACTAATCGGTAGAAAGAAGAAAGGACGGTTGTTTCAGATAGCGCTGTCGCTGCGCTCGTTACCGTTAGGAAGAAGAACGCGAGTAGTGGATTTCGGGAAAGACCGAGTAATATTAATGCTGGAACGAGGATCGCGTAGGTAGCGATAAATAGGCGGTATTCCTTATGTGTACGATCAGCCCATTTTCCCACAGGGAGTTCAAGAATAATCCAAGGAATAGTGCTTAACCCCAAATAAAGTCCGATTTGCGCTACAGATGCCCCTATTTCTTCGAAAAAGAGGGGATTAAGGGCTGAGGCGCCATAGAAGATGCAGAAGCCGATAGCTTGAATGTATGCGCCCCGGAGTTTTTTGTTCTTGAAAAATGACCTAATGTTTCTCAAGATATATACGTGATGGTGATGTTTGTGTCGCTCTTTTGGTTCGCTAAATATAAAAATAAGGAGGGCGATAAGCGCAAAGAGAGAAGCGATCATAAAGACTTCATTGTAAGAAAGTTGGGAAGCGATAAATCCTCCAAGCATCGGACCCACAATCCAGCTGAAATTTGTGAGCATACCATTTTCACCGAAGTGGGTAGCCAGATTGCTTGCAGTCGACAACTTGTCGATATATAAGCTTATAGCGAAGAAAAGAACCGTAAAAAGGAACGTGTAGAGAATGAATAGAATAACAATACTAGGGGAAGACTCGAATACCGTAAAACCAAAAATGACAAGCGCATACAAGATCAGGGAAAGAACTATTGTTTTTCGTTTTTGGAGGTACTCGACAATAACCGACCCAAAGATTGTTGCAATAAGGCTAAAGAGGTATGAAAACGTGTAAATGAGGCTTACGTGGAAGTCAGTATGCAGATACTCCTTAAGATAAAACGCGAATACTGGTGACAACAATGCCATAGTGAACGCGCGCAGGACAGAAACGGATAAGATACCTTTTATTTGTATTGCTATTGGTTGTAGTCTGTACATATTTGTTTTAGGGGATGATTGATTAAATGAAGGTTATCTGGTATTACATAATGTGTCGTACAATATATCTTAGACGAAGCATAAATAGAGTTACAAGTAGTAAGCTTTTCCAGGAACCCGCACATCGATATAGTGGAGTGTGTTCACGCTGTCACTCCCTTTTATTTTTTGTGTGTATACGCTACGAGCATTAGAGATTTGTTCCGTGACATCCTGGCTTTTATCTATGTATATGTACCAGGAATCGTCGGTTAGCACCTTAATATCATTGCTTGAGTTGGCTGATGCTTCAATGCCGGTAATATGTATATCATCCTCTATTTGGAGGTTTTGTGAGCCTATTTGGTTGGCTACGTTGATTAAGTCTATTGATATACGTTCGTGCGTATGATCTTCGTCGGCAGGTATAACCGTCTCTTGTGGAACCCGGATATTAAATAGATGAGAGTACGAATTGATATTAGCTGTTATATTTTCGAGGATCGTACCGTCTGAGGCTAAAAAATATGTATCGCCGCCGATTGTTGTTGTGTATTGTATGGGGGGCTCGGTCAGTTGCACGTGTATAATTCGTTCAGGATAGATTTTATCAATATGAACCTGTGTAAGGCCAAATCGATCAGAAAGAAATTTTTCAAGTGATCTAGTTCGTAATGCATAAATATTTTTTTTCGGAACGAGCAGTAAATAATTGCCCGAGAGGTGTTCATTGATGCTTTCAACGAGCGTTTGGTCAGATAAGCGATTATTCCCGGTGAAAGTAGCGGCGCGTACATAATTGTTTTTGTTTCTGAAAAACAAGAGAGACAACAGTATAAAAGCAATGACCAGAAAAATGAGGACTCCCCCACTCGTGTAAAGAATTTTTTTCCCCGTATGCTTTACCGGTTTAGGAAAATACGGATTTTCATGTTTCGGCAAAGCACCTGGTTGCCGTGCGCCTTCTTTAATCATATGATACGACGTTCTAGTGATGGGTGTATCCGTGTGACGATCTCGTAATTTATGCTATGTATTTGTTTGGCAATTGTATCAGCTGTAATCTTTTGCCTTTTTTGTTCTCCAAGCAGTATAACCTCATCGCCTGCTTTTGCTTTTGGTATATGGGTAAGTTCAATCATGGTAAGGTTCATGCAAACTATGCCGCGGATAGGTGCCTTTTTGCCTCGAACAATCACATGGCCAATATGTGAAAGTTGTCTTGGATATCCATCCGCGTATCCGACCGGTAAAACGCCGATGACAGCTTTTTTCTTTGTTTTATATGTTCGATTATACCCAACCGTGGTGCCCGCAGGAACATGCTTTACTTGGATGAGGTGCGTTACCCAGGATAGCACGGGGTTTAGTGTTGGAGCTTGCTTAGTTGGTAAACCCGAAAGACCATACAAGTGAATTCCTAGTCGAACGGCGTCGTAATGCGTTTCCGGATTTGTAGCTAAGGCAGCACTGCAAGCCATATGTCGTTCAATATTTTTTTTGCCAAGAGATTGTTCAAGCACTTGAGCTGATCTTTCGAAGACCGATTGTTGAATTTTTGTAAATGCTGCATTTGGATTCTCTGCTTGAGCAAAGTGGCTATATATGCCTATGACATTAATGTGGGGGTACTTCTTGAGTTCGCGAGAAACTTTTTTTACTTCTGCTGGCAGGAAGCCTATGCGCGTGGTGCCCGTGTCAATCTTTAAGTGCACCATTATTTTTTTTCTTGTTTTTTTAAGCGCTTGTAGCGTTGATGTGTCAAATAAAGGAACTTCTATCCCCTTTTGTTGGAGGTTATTAAGATGTGAATTTGTAAGTGTCGCAAAATAACTTAGCGCAATAATTCTGGAGCGGGTAAATTCTCGTGCTACTAATGCTTCTTCTGTTCCTGCAAAACAAAAGGCATCAGTACGGCTGTTTGCTACCGAAATTATTTCTTTCAAACCATGCCCGTAGGCGTTTGATTTAACGACCGCGAATAGTTTTGTTTGTGGCCTGAGCGCTTTTCTAGTTGTTTGGATGTTTGAAAGTACGTTTGAGCGGGATAGCTCAATACGTGCGTGATGGAATATCATGCTTGCTTATTAAGGGAAAAACGGCTTAAGTGCATTCGGAACAGCAAAGGTCCCATCTTCGTTTTGATAGTTTTCCATAATCGCAATGAGCGTTCGCTGCATGGCAAAAGCGGTTGCGTTTATCGTGTGCGCTAATAGTTTTTTCCCGTCAGCTGTCTGTACTTTTACCTGAAGTCGCCTCGCTTGAAAGTCCGTGCAGTTTGAAGTCGAGTGGGTTTCGCGGTATTCCCCTTTGCCTTGATTTTGCCCGGGCAAAAAAGACTCGATGTCCAAGGTTCGAGCTGATGGTAAACCAAGATCCCCAGCACATAAACCAACAACCCGATAAGGTATGTTAAGCTGTTTCATCATGCTTTCTTGCAAGGAGAGTAAAAAGGCGTGCTCTTTTTCGGAGTCTTTTGGCTCGGTAACAGAAAACATTTCAAGTTTTTCAAATTGGTGCACTCGCAAGATGCCCCGGGTGTCTTTACCATAGCTGCCTGCTTCCCTCCTGTAGCAAGGGGTAAATGCCATATACCGCTTTGGAAGCTCCTTATAAGAAAAAGTCTTACCCATGACCATGGCACCTAAAGACTGTTCTGCGGTACCAACGAGAACAAATTCTGATGAAGTCTCTATGGGGTTTTGCAGATGAAACACCTCTTGTTCCCCCACCTGATCAAGGTAGCCCATTTTCTTCATCGTTTCTTTTTTTATGATTGTTGGGGGAAAAATCAGTTCAAATTTTTCCTTTGACAAAAAGTCGATTGCAAAACGCAGCAGGGCGTATTCAAGCTGGGCAGCTTTTCCTTTGATGTATGCGAATCTGGCGCCGGATGCTTCGCGGGCCTCTTCAAGGCCAATATAATTTTCTATTGCCCTGAGAGAGAGATAATCTTTTGGGGTGAAGTTAAACTTAGGGATTTTACCTTCTTTCCTGACGACTACGTTATCTTTTGCGGTTTTGCCTGGCGGGACGTCTGGCAGCGGAATATTGTGGATAGAAAGAAGCAGTGTCTCCATGCGTTTTTTTGCTTCTCGTTCAGCCCTTTTTATCACTTCAAGTTTTTTCTTAAGCTCTTTTACCCGTTTACGGGCTTGCGGATTTTCTTTGGCTTGCTTCGATAACTCATTTCTTTGCGACAGAGCTTTGTCTAGACGTTGTTTTGTTTCGCGCCAATTTTCATCCGCCGAACGAAGTATCTCGAGATTTTTTTCTTCAACTCGATCTTGTAAAAGTTTTAGAATGTGTTCTGGCTCTTTGCGAAGCCTTGCGATGTCTATCATAAAAATTTAAAGTAAATCTTTAGATTTCAGAGACTCTTCTTTTGTTGGATCAGGGTGTTTTTCCATTCTCCCAAAAACAAACAGGGCAATTATCATCACGACAAATGCTATTATTGAAGCCATATAATATCCCATACCCACTGACAAACCGATTGCTGCTATCACCCAGACGCTTGCGGCGGTAGTTAAGCCGTGAACTCCCGTGCGGTCTCTAATGATGGCGCCCGCGCCTAGAAAGCCGACACCAGTTATAACCTGACCAGCAAATCGGCCGGGATCGGCCAGCCCTGGTAAAAGCTCGTGGAGGTGCATCGCGACAATCATAATGAGAGTTGATCCGATGCCGACAAGCATAATTGTGCGAATTCCTGCAGCTTTTTTTAGGTGTTCGCGTTCTAAACCGACAATACCCGACATAAGCGCGATGAGGAGCATACGGATGACGATATCTGTGTCAGTGATCATGCGCGTGGGGGTTTAATTTTAAGCGGAAAAACATATCGAGTGAGGAGAAAATAAAATCCGACATAAAAGCCAACCAGAAAAAATTCAAATGGCATAAAAATCATGAAATAAATCGGTTGCTGCAACATGAGTAGTAGCAGCATGACAGCGGTCGCGATCAGCAATATAAAATACAAAAGTTGAAATACGGTTGCATCGTGGTAGGAAAAATGTTTTTGTCCTTTCCGGTCAATGGAGAAAAAAGCAACAAAGAGTAAAATGAAATTTCCTGCAATCAAAATCCATTGAAAAGCTGAGGTGAGTACGAGAGGAAAAAAAGATATTTGTGCTTGGAAAAGGAAAATTACATTGCACAAAATGAGGACCAGAAAAAAGTATGCGAGAAATGTTTTTTTCATGCGTTTGGTTTATTGCGTAATGTTGGAAACAGTATAACCTCTTTAATATTGGTAGTGTCGGCAATAATTTGCATAAAACGGTCAATACCAATCCCTATGCCGGCGGTTGGGGGAAGGCCGTATTCTAGGGATTCGACGTAGGCAGTATCGGCGAATTGCGCTTCTTCGTCACCAAGAGTCCGCAATTTTTCTTGCTCACTAAAACGTTGTTGTTGGTCTTGCGGATCATTGAGCTCAGAAAAACCATTGAGCATTTCCATGCCCTCAACAAGCAATTGAAACCGCTCGACAAATTTATTATTCTTTGGATCTTGTTTTGCTAGCGGCGATAGCGCAAGCGGATGGTGGGTAATAAAAATCGGCCCACGCAGATGCGGTCTCGCATGTTTTTTAAACAGTTCATCCAGTATTTTTCCCTCCCCCCAAGAACCATCAACCTCAACTCCTCGTTTTTTTACTTCTGCGGCTAGCTCATCACGTGACAGGCCTTTCTCGATATCTATCTTTGTGTGTTCGCGCACTACATCAGCGAATCGTTTTCGGGGGTACGGAGGCGCAAAATCCAAAACGTCTTTTTGGTAAGTGACTTTCGTCGTACCGCATGTCTTACTAAATGCATCTTTGAGTAATTTTTCTGTGAAAGTCATTAGCTGCTCAAAATCAAAATAGGCGATGTAGAGTTCAATTTGTGTGAATTCGGGGTTGTGTTGGGTGTCTATGCCTTCATTTCTAAAACACCTGGCTATCTCGAAAACCCTCGGCATCCCCCCCACAACGAGCCGCTTAAGGTATAACTCAGGTGCTATGCGCAAATACATGTCCTGATCGAGTGTATTATGATGTGTTATGAATGGACGCGCCGCCGCTCCTCCGGGAATTTGCTGAAGAATCGGTGTTTCAACTTCCACGCAATCATGGTTCGTAAGGTAGCTGCGGATGGCATTTATAAACGTATTCCGCTTTACGAATATGGATTTTACTTCCTGGTTGGACAATAAATCGAGCTCACGTTTCCTGAAGCGGGTTTCAATATCTTGAAGCCCGTGCCATTTTTCTGGTAATGGACGGAGCGCCTTTGCGAGAATTTGAATGTGTGTTACGAGAATGCTTTGTTCCCCTCTTTTCGTTTTGGTACATATGCCTTCCGCTGCGATAAAATCTCCAATATCGGTAAGGTTTTTTAAAACAAAAAATTCTTTCTCTTCAAGGTTGTCTTTTTTGATGTACAGCTGAATTTTCTTGCCGTTCTCTTCAAGGTCAACAAACAGTAAAGACCCGTGCTCTCGTTTTGAACGGATTCGGCCATGGACGCCAACTTTTTTTTCAGATTTTTCATAGTCTGAAAAGGAATCGAGAATTTTTCCGATTGGAACGGTCTGGAATTGAATCCGTGCTGGATAAGGATTAATCCCAAGCTTCTTTAGTGATGAGAGTCGCGAAAGTCTTTCTTCACGCTCTGTTGGGGTTTCGGTTGTTTTCATGTAGTCCTATTATAATGAATTTGCGCTTTTTTTTCAACTACAAAAACCTGTACTGCAAAAATACGGCCTAGGTCGTTTTAGCTTGTTTTTATGAGATTTCTTCGATGAGAAAGTCTTGCTGTCCTTTGGGTGTGGTCACCTCAACGGTATCTCCCTTTTTCTTGCCTAAAAACATTTTTCCTAAGGGCGATTCGTTGGATATTTTTCCGTTCAGGGGGTCTGCTTCGTTTATACCGACAATATGGTAGGAAATTTTTTTTCCGTTCTGAGAGACAGTCACAGTCGATCCGAGTTGCACGATTCCTGAATTTTTTGCCGTCTTCTTGACCACGCGGGCGTTATTTAAAAGCGCCCCGATTTCAGCAATGCGTCCCTCGGTAAAAGCTTGGTCGTTTTTTGCCTCGTGGTATTCGGCGTTTTCCGAAAGATCGCCCAATTCCTTTGCTTCCTGAATGCGGCTGGAGATTTCTTTTCTTTTTTTGCGTAAAGCTTCCAAGTCCTGGAGAAGCTTTTTATGCCCTTCTGGAGTCAGCACGGTTTCCTTTGCCATTTGATTGAATTTATTGGATAACGAAATGAAGAATGCGGGAAAATCTCAATCGTGTCAAGAATATGAGTTATCCACAAGGAAAATTATTGTTGTAGACGGTTATTCGCCCACCAGGTGAGTGCATTTTTGGCTACCGGAGCGGCAGTAGAGCTCCCCTCCCCGCCCTCTTCAATGAGTACAGTAAGGACGATTTTCGGGTTGTCAAACGGCTCAAATGAGGTAAACCAGGCATGCGTTTTCCCCTCTGTTCCAAATTCAGCAGTTCCTGTTTTTGCTGCAACCTCAACAGGGACACTCTGAAGAGATTTTGCGCTTCCGATTAGTACGGTGTCGCGCATTCCCTGGCGTACCACAGAAAGATTAGCGTCGCTGATGATGTTACTCCTGATTATGGTCGGATCAACGGTCGTTCCGGAAATTTTCTTTATCAAATGAGGCTGGTAGACCGTGCCTCCGTTTGCGATTGTCGAAATATACGATGAGATTTGTAGGGGCGTAACGAGTAGGTCTCCTTGACCAATCGCGAGATGGTAGGTGTCACCAATATACCAGGGTTCCCCCTTCGTCTCTTGCTTCCAGTCTTTGGTTGGTAAAAATCCGGTAGACTCTCCTGAAATGTCTATACCGAGTGTATTGTTAAGGCCAAATAATTCGGCGTATTCTCGGATTTTGTCGACGCCTAAGCCCCTGATATTCTGGTAGCCTCCCCCAATTGCATAGAAGAACGTGTTAACGGATTCTGCGATTGCTTTTCTCACGTTGGTGATACCATGCCCACCCGTCTTCCAATCTGGGAAGCTCCACTGGCCAACTTTGATACCGCCGGTGCTGAGTACGGTTGTTTTTGGTGTAATATTTCCTTCTTGCAGGGCTGCTGAGGCTATAAGAGGTTTTATTGTTGATCCTGACGGGTATTCACCTTGAATCGGACGGTTAAAAAGTGGTTTCTGAGGGTCGCTGATCAGGGCGTTGTATTCATCAGCGGAAATGCCTTTTGAAAATAAATTATCATCATAATCCGGCCAACTCACTAGGGCAAGTATTTCCCCGGTATTCGGATCTTCTGCGATGGCCGCCCCTCCTGTGCTATGGGCTGCAGTGACCGCTTTCCCCACTTCGTCGTATAAAAATTGTTGGAATTCAGAATCTATCGCAAGAGTTATATTTTCTCCTGGAACAGGGTCCTGCGAAGCAACAATTTTCGAGATGTGGCCGTAGGCATTTACCTCGATGCGCTGCTTTCCGTTTTGGCCTTTAAGCACGTCCTCGTAGGATTGTTCGATCCCTGTTTTTCCTATGTGATCATTATATGCATATCTATCGTTGTTTTTTCGTGAGCTCCATTCTGTGTCGCTCATTCTGCCGGTATATCCAAGAACATTTGCTATGGTGGCGCCAAGAGGATATTCGCGTAGAATCCTCGGAGTGAGGTAAATGCCAGGTAAATCTTTTTCATGTACGGAAATCATGATCGCCTGATCATGCGTGATGTGCTCTAAAAGCGCCAACGGTTCTATGGTATTTGTCTTTTTTAGTGCAGCAAAATTGGACTCAATCGTTTCCAGTGGGGTATCGGTGTATGTAGAAAGTAATTTGAGTATATGCTTTCGGGATGCCTCATCAGTCGGTAGATCGTCTAAGGTAACAAAGACGCCAATATCTGGACTGTTTGTGGTGAGCGCAGTACCGTTTCTATCAAAAATAATTCCGCGCGGTGCTTGTTGGGAAATAATTCGTATCCGGTTGTTGTCCGCCAAGTCTTTATATGTGGAGGCATTACTTTGGAGTGTAAAAAGTCTGACGAGCAACACAAAAAGTGCTACGAAACAAAGTGCTGATATAACAAGAACACGTTTAAACAAAACGGGGCTACGCATTGTTCGCTCCGGTGGGACCGAATCGGGCGACCAATCAGGGACACGCCGGCTTCGCTTATGTTTTATCTTAAGCTGTGTTGAGAGTACAAATGGATTTTTATTTCTTCTTCGCGTCATATTATCGGACCATGTATGGCTTAAGTTTGTAGGCGCGGCTTATAGAGAATAACCGGTAGATGAGCAGCACGCACACACCGTTTATCAACGCTGCGATAAAAAGCCAAAGGAAGAATGAACCCGAAAAAAAGATGTGCTGAGCGCTTCCGGAGATACTACTGGTGATATACTCAGTCATTTCAAGAATAAGGTAAAAAAACACTGAAGACAATACGGCGAGAGAGAAGAGGGGGAGTGACGATCGTTGCGCGAGATACGAGCGCAAGGTTATCGAACCGAGTGAAACAATAATAAGGAAAGTAATTGCGTAAGTGCCAAATGGAAGCGGACTATATAAATCAAGTACAAATCCGGCAATAAGACCATGTATCAGCGTGAAATGGAAACCGCGCAGCAGGAGATAAACGATAAGCAAAATAAGTGGTAGAGTAATAAATGAGCGCTCTGTCATTGATCGGATTGCGCTTATTTGTAAAAGCGTAACGAGCACAGTAATGATGGCGTAGATGGTGTGGTTAAAAATTTTCATTCGGCGGAAGGATAACTGATACAACTTCTACCCGATCAAGCTGTATCGGGCTTATAACCTTTGCACTCTGGAAGACGCTCCCCTCTTTTTTGCTCACATCTGTAATAGTCCCGATTAAGATATTTGGTGGAATTCTCGGTTCAAGTGCTGAGGTAACCACGGTTTGTCGTGCTTCAACCGGATCGTTTTGCGGAATAAGCTCCATTGATAATGCGAGTCCATATTCCCCCTTGATGACTCCTGGCGAGGAGCTATCATTTTGAATTTTTGCTGCAATATTCTGCGAGGTATCAGTAACAAGCAGTGCATAGGATGTTTGGGCGCGTACCTCATCTATCGTTCCCACCAAGATCCCGGAATCGGTAATAACGGCAGCGCCTTCAACTACCCCTTTGTCTGATCCGGCGTCGATAATGAGAACATTTCGCTCACTGACGGATTTTCCTATGACGTGCGCCATTATCCCGTGTTGCTCAATGGATGAAAGAAAAGTTTCTATACGCGCCGTTGTTTGTTGTTCTTCCTCAAGTGCGCGTAAAGCGCTGTTTTCTCGAAGTAATTGAAGATTTTCTGCCTTGAGCCGCTGATTGTCTTTTAGCAAAGCTTTTTTTTGCTGGAGTGGTCTAGGAATGTTTTTAAACCACTGACCGATTGAGTGGCCGGTACGCAGGACCGGTACAGTAATATATTCAAGAGGACGGAAAAAAGAATTATGTACGCTGCTCAATCCGAAAATAGCTATCAGCAGAAATATTGACGTTAATATAACCCAAAAACGGAATGGTTTACGTGTTTGCGGCATGTTATCGTTTCAGCAACTCTTCTTTTGTTCCCGATAGGAGAACAGTTTTGAGATTGTCGAAATCTTCAAGCACAATACCCGTTCCCCTGACTACGGTAGTTATAGGATCATCGGCAATATGCACTGGCACTTTAATTTCCTGAGAAATCGCATGATCTAATCCGCGGAGCAATGCGCCACCGCCAGTGAGCATAATTCCTCGCTCATAAATGTCTGCGACTAATTCCGGTGGCGTTGATTCAATCGTGTCCCTAATGGTGTCGATAATGGTATGGATAGAACGTGAAAGTGCTGAGTAGATATGGTTGCTTGTTATGGTGATTTCTTTGGGTAATCCCGTAATAAGATCTCGTCCGCGAATTTTCGTTTCAAGGGGATCCTTTAATTCTTCAGCAGACCCAATATGCAACTTGAGGTCTTCAGCGCTACGTTCACCCAGCAGCAAATTAAAATTCTCGCGCACAAACTGAATGATATTTTTATCAAGCTCGTTTCCCGAAATTAAAAGGGATTTCCAGTTTACTACTCCGCCAAGAGAGAGCACGGCTATTTGGGTTATGCCGCCGCCAAGATTTACCACAATGTTTCCCGAAGCATCTTGGATGGGCAGCCGGGCGCCGATTGCAGCTGCCATAGGCTGCTCGATGAGGTAAATTTCACGAGCTCCAGCGTGGAGTGTTGCATCTTCAACCGCTTTGCGCTCGACTTCTGTTAGACCTAGAGGAACGCTAATGATTACCCGTGGCCGAGGCATGAAAGAGAGAACTTCTTCGTGCACCTTATCAATAAAGTATTTCAGCATGCGCTCTGTCACTTCAAAGTCTGAGATGACCCCGTTTTCCACTGGACGAGAGGCAATGATATGCATAGGAGTCTTCCCAACCATTTGACGCGCCTCTTCGCCTACCGCTGCAATCGTATCGGTACGAGAATTTATCGCTACAACTGACGGTTCGTTTATTACGATAGCGTTGTCCTTGACATAGACGAGGGTGTTCGAGGTTCCGAGGTCTATTGCCATGTCGCGTGAAAATTTTCCGAAAAGTGAACCTAGCATATTTTTAGAATAGGCTGTTAATTTTATCTAACTGAAAGATATCTCTCACAGTAATGAATCCGATTAAGAGCAAAATCGCGATGAACCCAATATTGTGAATTACCGCCTCAGTTTTTTGGTTAATTGGAGACCCTTTGATTTTTTCAATCAGAAGAAATAACAGTCGCCCCCCATCAAGCGCAGGTATCGGAAGGACATTAATGATTGCTAAATTGAGAGAAATAATAGCAACGAACTGGAGTAAATATATAAATCCTAAGTGAGCAAATTTGCTTGTAATCACGGCTACGCCAATGGGCCCGACTAAATCCCCTTGCACCGGTTGGTGCATGATAAGACTCGCTAGCATACCCCACAATGCGGTACTGATCAGCCAAAGAAACTGTATAGACTCTTTTATTCCCATCCATATTGCCATAAAAAAAGGATACGAAACATCACCCACTGCGATCGTTGCTATACCTATAGTTGGCCTGTCTGGAGTTTCAGAAAGGATTTTTGGGGTAACAGTCACGCTTTGGGGTTCTTTATCCCTCGTGAAGGAAACATTGATGGGTGTGTCAAGGTTTGTCTCGGTAACGTTTTTTACTTGATCTGTCGTTGTTGGGGAAACGTCATTTAATTCGGTTATCACGTCCCCTGAAGCCAAACCAGCTTGTTTTGCCGGGCTTCCTTCTCGTACAGAAACGATTTCAATATGCTGGTTTGTAACCCGGGCGTTATTTCCTAGATCGCTTTCCGTCGCTTTGGGCAACCCGATCATGTATCCAGCCGAAAGGATTGCCATTGCCAGGAAAATATTCATTAAAACGCCAGCAAAAAGAATAATAGCTCTTTGCCACGGCTTCTTATGTGTAAAGCTATCCTCGTCTTCTTTGTGATCCCCTTGCTCACCCTTCAGACGCACAAATCCCCCGGCGGGAATCCAGTTTATGGAGTAAAGCGTTTTTTTTAGACGGATGCCGGTAATTCGGGGCGGGAATCCAACGCCAAATTCTTCTACGTTGACTTTAAAAATACGCGCAGAAATATAGTGGCCGAATTCATGAATGAGGATAATGACGGCTAAGACGGCTATGAATATGAGAACAGTTCCTATCATGGGTTATATTACTTGCATTTCTTTCTCTTTTCTCTCGATGGTTTCGTCGATTTTTTTAATTGCTTCATCAATCTGCTCTTGGACTTTTTTCTGCATAAGTTTTGAGTCGTCCTCGGAAATTTCCCCATCAGATTCAGATTTTTTAATATCTTTCATTTCTTTTTCACGCAGTGCACGTGTTGCAATTCTTGCCTCTTCGCCTTTTTGGTGGATAACTTTCATAAATTCATTTCGCCGTTCTTCTGTGAGAGGAGGAATGACCAACCGGATTGTTCGTCCGTCATTGATTGGCTCTATGTCTATTGATGATTGTCGAATCGCCTGCTCAATATTTTTCAAGATGTTTGCATCCCACGGTTGAATCAGGATCGACTGCGGTTCCGGGGCGGTAATGCTTGCTAACTCCTTGAGCGGGGATTTTGATTCGTAAACTTCAACCATAAGATTTTCTACAAGCGAAGGTGTTGCTCTTCCTGATCGGAGTGAACCGAGTTCTTGGCTCAAGTGATCAATTGGTTTTTGCAATAGTTCTTTGTCCATATTATTTTGTTACTTTAATGATTCCTGCATACATATCCGAATAATTATTTGGATTAATGCGGATAATCGCTATGCCCTGCGTCGTTGGCAACGACTTTAACGTTTGCCAGCTCGCTCCCCCATCAACTGAGCGGTAAAAGGTATTGCCCGCGATAAAATACATGTTGTTTACATTTGCCGGGTCGATCATCGCATCGTTTATTGGGAGGGTCTTAAACGGAACCACAGTCGGTAATGGGTGCCATGATTCTCCTCCATCGGTGCTTCGGAGTATGCCGTAATTTGAGGTTGCTATAATGTCTCCTGCTGTTTTCTGGCGCACATGAAAGGAGCGAATTGGCTTGGCCCCTTGGTATTCATCAAGAGACTTGGTTATGTCCTCATCCCACGTTGCACCTGAGTCAGTTGACTTAGCGAATCCGTTTGAAGCCAATATGGCATACATGATCGATGGGTTCTCTTTTGGGATGATGATTCTTTTTGTTGCGTCTTTCAGTTCGGTTATGAGGGTCCAGGTATTGCCAAAATCGTCACTTTTAAGTAAACCTTTTGCGCTTGTTGAGGCCCAAACAATATTTGTAGTTGAGGGATTTATGGCAAGTGAGGTTACGGAAACGCCTGGGCGTTCTGCATATATTTGCGTCCAAGTCTCGCCGTCCGTTGTTGTTTTAAAGATTTCGCCTCCTGCTGCAGCATACTGAATCGTTGGTGAAGAGGGGTCAATTACAAAGTCACTATAAATTGCGTTAGTGAGTTGAGTTGGCGACCATTGCTGGCCCTTGTTTTCAGATTTATAAATACCCGCGTTTGTCGAAGCGTATAAAATATTTTCGTCAGAGGGGTGGAAAACAATATCATATACGTTCAAATTCCCAATCGTCAGGTCGGATTTTTTCCTTTTTGAGACGAATACTCGCTGCTGCCACGTTGACCCGTTATCGCTGGAGTAGAAAATTCCTAAATCGGTCGGTGTTTTTGTGATTATTGAGCATGCTGAAACAAGAAGCGCGACTATCGGTAAAAGGACAAAAAGTTTTACTGTTCTTGTAGGCATACGTTTTCTAAAACAAGTGAGATGTTGTTTGATATCTTAGATTTTTTGAGGCTAATTAGTTTTTGTATCAACCGATTTGCAAACGGAATATGGGTGTTCCGCTTCAGATCTTGTTCTGCAAAGTAGATGATGAACGGGATATACTCCGATATGGGATGTTCTTGCTCAGTCTTTTTTTTGCCAGTGTAGGTAAAGATATTTTCGGGATGGGCACAAATATCTGAATACATGCGCTCTGCCTCCAATGCAATTTTTTGTGATTCTGGGTTTTGTAGCTGTATTGTCCGTTCTAGCCTCCCCTCGCAGTACGGGGCCAATGCTTCTGGAAGAGAGGAAAAAACTTTTTTATTTATACTGCTGGCATATACTTTTTTGGGGAGCATGGGGAGGTATATTTTTGTTAGTCGCGAACGGATAGTGGCTAGAAGCTGATGTTGGTTATCGCTAAGAACAAGAAGCAGGCTGTCTGTGGGTGGTTCCTCGAGTGTCTTGAGTAGAGAGTTTTGAGCCTGTATACTCAGTTCTTCGGCAAATTCGATTATCCCAATTTTTTTTGAAGCAACAAGCGGCGTTGAAGAAAAGTTACTTATGAAATTTTTCGTTGTTTCTGCGCTGCTTGTTGTAATTTCGTTGCAACGCAGAATCATTAAATCCGGATGCTGTTCAACGGCAGTATGAGAAACTCCCAGTAGCTTACTGGCCACTTCTTTTGCGATTATTGATTTCGCGGTTCCTTGAGGCCCAAAGAGCAAATATCCGCCCGTATAGTCCCCTTTCCGTTCTGAGGAGGCGGAAATGAGATTTACAATACCTTGATATTGATCAGGGAGCTTTGTAATTTCCTGTGCTAGCATAAATTCGTAAATGCAACTATACCATTTTTATGGCTTTTTGGCAAGAATCTCTATAATCTGCCTTTCTATTGTATCTGCTGTTTTTTGCCACGTAAAGCTTTTTGCTCTTTTTACTCCAGCGTGTGCTATTTCATCTTTATTTTTTAGGAGAATGTTAAGAAATCGAGACGCAGTTACCGCCGTTTCCTCTGGGTCGGTGTATGCTATGGTGTCGTCGGCAATCTCACGAAAAACAGGGAGCTTGCTGGCAACTACCGGGGTTCCCACAGCAAGCGCTTGGATTAACGGGACTCCAAAACCCTCGTAGGCAGATAAAAACGCAAAAATTGATGCTCCAGCCAAAAGCGGGGCGATGTGCTCTTGAGGAGTCCATCCCAAAAAACGTACGTTGTTTTCAAGTCTATGATCAGAGATATAATTATGTACTTCGTCGGCTCCATACCCTTCACCACCAGCAAACACGAGTGTAAGATCTGAAAAGGAATCTTTTTTTACAAGCGAATGAAAGGCCTTGAGAAGGAGCAAGGAATTTTTCTTTTTTTCAATTCGCCCAATTGCTAAAATATATTTCTTAAGCCGATAGGTTTGCATGATACTGCGCACATGATCTTTGGGATATGGGTAGTAAAATTCTTTTTGCACCACCCCATTGTAAGCTACGACGAGAGGGGGATGCGACGGAAAATGTAACTCAATTTGTTGCTTGGTAAATTCAGAAACGGTAAAAATCATTTGAGCGTGTCGAAGAGCATATCGTAAACCAAAACGCTGATAGTCAAGTTCGTTCGCGCCGTAACGGCCGCCTGTTACCATTCTTATGAGAAATGAAATCATCCATCGAACGAAAGCAGATTTTATATGAACAACACTTGCATTTGCATATAGCTCGGGATTGGTTTCAAAACCAATGTCATGCACAGTGGTGAGAGTAGCTTTGGGGTGTTTAAGGGGAATGGTGTGAGACGGAATAAAAAGAAGATGAATAGGACGAAACAGCAGTTCAAGAGAGAGGCGTATGTGAGTCCAGAAAATTTTTGGGGGCCAGGTAAGTACTCGGACTTCCCAATTTTCGGGAAGTGGCCCAAAATCGTCACGTAAAGGGTTTTGCGTATACAGCCGCACATGGTTTCCCTGAAAGGCGTTTGACTGCATCCATCTTTGTATAATATAAAAGGCATACCATTCAGTTCCGGTACGCTCAGGTTTATTCGCTTGTGAGGCGTCTATTCCAATGATCATTAACTTGAAGAAAGTAGACTGCGCTTGTATGATTCAAGGTTTTCAAGGGCAACGCCAGTACCTTTCGCCACACAGAGAAGCGGCTCATCTGCGATGTATGATTGTACCCCCGTTTCTTTTGTTACTAATTTATCAATATTGCGCAAAAGCGCTCCCCCACCAGAAAACACCATTCCCTTATCAATAACGTCAGCTGAAAGTTCGGGAGGAGTTTCTTGTAATACTGATTTAACGGCTTGGATTATGCTGGCTAATTCATCTTGGATAGCTGCGACAATATCGTTTGAATCCACAACAATGGTGCGTGGAAGACCGGTAACCATGTCTCTGCCACGGACGTTCATAGTCATTGGATCGTCTATGGGGAGCGCTGATCCAATTGCAATTTTTATATCTTCCGCCGTTCTTTCGCCAATAGCGAGCCCATATTTTTTCTTTGTATGTTCTTGTATTGCGTAATCAAATTTATTTCCGCCGATTCTCGCGCTCGTATTTGCCACTATACCCCCTAAAGAGATAACAGCAATTTCTGATGTTCCGCCGCCGATGTCGATAATCATATGCCCCGATGCGGATCCAATCGGAATATTTGCCCCAATTGCCGCCGCAATAGGTTCTTTTATAATATATGCTGCTTTTGCGCTTGCTTGCAGAGTTGCTTCAATCACTGCGCGACGTTCTGTGGATGTGATGCCTGCCGGAACAGCAATCATAACCTCAGGACGAAGAAAACGAGTACCGCCCAAGGCCTTGTTAATAAAATAACGAAGCATAGCCTCGGTGGTTTTATAGTCTGCTATAACACCATCCTTTAAGGGACGCAAAGCGACTATGGTGTCAGGAGTTCGGCCAAGCATTTCTTTTGCTTCGTTACCCACAGCTAAAACTTTTTTATCTATGCGGGAAATAGCAACAACTGACGGCTCATTGATAACAATCCCCTTTCCGGGCAGGTGGACAAGGGTGTACGTGGTACCAAGGTCGATAGCTATTTTTCTTGAGAAGAAGCTCATTGTTAGAAGCTGAATGTATATGACCGGTCTCTGTTGAGTGTGCTCTGTAGCAGTACATGAGTATCAGATATTTGCTGAAGTTTGTCAACGGATGGATTAATCGTTTTTATTCGCTTGTTGAATTGCGCTTCAAGTATCAGGGAATCCCCCAAGGTCCCTGCTTGTTTATCTATAAAGACAGAAATGGCATGGTCTTTATTTTCGCTCGCGGAAAAACGAGAAGGAAGCGTATATGTGAGATTCGCCGACCGCGTTTCTCCGGGCTCTATGCAAACAAAAAACGAAAACACGGTGTGGGACAGTTCTTTGGATGTTGCTATATCCCCACCTTCTTTTTTGCAGTCTATCATTGCACCTGATGAGTTCATGAGAGTGCTTCCTTGGGGAACGTATATCCTGGCGAATGTGTGCGGTAGCGCGTGGTCTTCCAGTTGAGCTTGCCAGTGTTTTCGTAGGTTCGGGTGATGTGTACCTGCATTGAACCATCTGATTGTTCAGAAATTCGGTAATCGGTGGTTCGAAAAACGGCAGGGTCTGTTTTAAGACTTGCTAGGTTGGCGTCGACTAGCAAAAAATCATTTCGTGAAGGATCTTGTTCCACATGCCCGTCCCAGTTTTGACTTGCAAGAACAGCGAGGGAAACGAGTGGTATCCACACATATTTTTTTTTCATGAATTCACGGAAACCTCTTTTTTTTGTTTGTTTCACAGACTTTAAAAGGTTTCGTTCGCGCTGAATCTTTTTTTTCATGATTTTGTCGCTGGGTGTTTCTTGAAGTAAGTAAGCCAAGATTTTATGTGTACTTTTGTTAAGGGCTGAAAAACCCCCTGTAATCCCGGACTTTCCGCTGATTCTCTTTTGTGGTAATGGACAAAGTAGCTGTTCGCATCATACCAGACTTCGTATCCAGCATCCCAGAATCGCTTACACCAATCAACGTCCTCGAAATAAAGGAAGTAATCCTCGTCCTGCAAACCGACTTTATCGAGAGCACTGCGGCGGATAAGCATAACGGCTCCGAGCACCCAATCTACTTTTTGGGTTTTTGCATGATTCCAGTCTTTCATCAAATATGCTTGAAGCTGCTTTTTTGCCCACGGAAGGTTTCCTAATGGGGTTCTACGGAGTATCGGTATATACCATTTTGGAAAAATATACGTCGATAATTGAACTGTTTTGTCTGGGTGGAGAAGTTTGGGCCCGACGAGACCCGCATTCGGATGTGATTCAAGGCATGCAATTAGTTTATCGATTTCTCCCTCAAACACCGCAATATCAGGATTTAAAATGAGGAGGTACTCCCCTGTCGATTTTTTTATTCCTTGGTTATTTGCTTTTGCGAGACCTTGATTCACTTCATTTCGGATATATGTCACTTGCGGAAATTCGGTAGCAATGAGTTCGTTTGTCTTGTCCGTAGAATGGTTATCAACGACAATCATCTCGTGCTGTGCGGTAGGAGGAAAACGAAAAAGACCTTTAAGCAGTTGTCTCAAAAGTCCTCTGTTATTATGGGTGGTAATAATAATTGAAAGTTTCACTTAAGAGAAATGGAAGAAATAATTTTTCGTAATTCAGCGATAGCAAATGGGTAATACTGCCGATGGAAAATTGCAATCGAAAGCAATTTGAATGTTTCCACGATGCAGATGCCGATAAGCCCGAAGGGATCCTTGTCAAAGCTGTAATGCTTTTTTAAAAGATACAAATGGTTCTTGTAGGAAAGCTCCACGATTCGCTCGGATTTTTTTTGGTATCCCCAACCTTTTTTGACGTGCCGTTCATGATATCCAATTGCCTTTCCGATGCACATATTAGTAAATCCCCGCTCTTGCATCATCCAGCCGACATCAATATCTTCTTTGTAAGCAAAGAACGCGTCATCAAAAAATTCCATGGTTCCGCCCTTCATTCCGATCTTTTCTAGGGCACGGAAAGGGATAAGCATACAAGCACCGGAATTTGCAAATACCTCTGCATCATGCGTGTAAGCATCAGTAAATCGTTTGCCTTCTCCCCTGTTGGTAAAACGAAAACCGAATCGTTTTTGGATACCAGCCGAATCAATTATACTTATTTTATTGCCCTTGGTCAATGTGCTCATGCGTAAAAGTACACCACTTAACGTACCGGCGTTTGGGTGGATTTCCATTGCTTTTGCTAGGTTTTTTAGGCAATTTTCATCCAGAATGATATCTGTATTGCAAATAAGTACCGCATCAATTTTACCCCTCTTTTTAGCTTCTTGGAAGCCAAGGTTATGTGCGTGCCCGAAACCGGTGTTTTTATCTAAAAATATGGTACTGATCGGCTGTTCCCGTAGAAATTCTTTCGTGCCATCGGTGGACGCATTATCAATACAGACTACGCAGGCAGGCTTTAAGGTCTGTTTTTTGAGACTAGCAAAAAAACCGTTGAGGTGTTTTTTGCTATTCCATGTAACGAGTTGTACCTGTATGTTCATATCTGAAAAGTGAAAAAGCTGCGGAAAATGCTAGAAGCCCGAAGCCAAGCGGATGGGTGAATATCGGCGTAGTGACATTTGCAATCAAACAAGCGAGAAAACCCAGTGCAACGCCAAAGAAAAGATCTTCGCCCGTTTTTTTATACTGCCAAAGCAAACGGATGCACGTGTAGAGTAAAAGAAAAAGAAAAGCAGCGAGACCCAGAAGACCCATTTTAACAGCAATATCTAAGTACGCCCACTCGTATATATAAAATGCCGCGGTAATAATTTCTCCGTTTGGACGAACGGTCAAAAAGGAAACGAGCGTTCCAAACCCCCTTCCCCATAGGGGGTAGTCGCGAATGTGATCCAGCAATGCCTTGCCTAATTCGATTCTATGCGTACTAGCTACCTCTGTCGTGGGGTGGATGATAGATTCAATTCTTTGAGAAATAATCGATCCACTGTTTGACGCAAAAAAGATTCCGGTAAGAGCGATTGCTAAAACAACCAAAAAAAGAATTGCCCGCTGACGGTGTAGACTTTGTTTAAACCAAACAAAGGCAAACGGAATGATCGTTAAACCGATACCAAGCCAGAGACTCCTTGAATAGCTTATCCAAAGTGCAGCCGAAACCAAAAAGAGTGAAGCGATAATGGTGATTTGTTCGCGTTTGGGACGTTTTTTCCAGAGTAATATAAGCAAGAGAAAAAGTGCAAAAGTAGTAAAAATATGGCTCGGGAAAAAGACGCGGAAAAAATGACCGGAGATATAGGATATTTCTGCAAGGCCGGTGTCTCGAAGCCAACGATAACTGGCTGGTTTCGTCTTGGTGGTAACCGAGGGATCAAGTTTGAACTGTTCTGCCGTGGGTCCCATCCGTTGTGCGATGACACCCTGCGATGTGGATGCGCTTTGCGACAGCTCATTTTGGATGCTCTGGTTGACGGAAACAGCCCCCTTTAGCGAGTCATCATAGTGAAATACCGCATAGATGCCTAGTAACGTAATAGTGGTAAGAGCTAAACCAACGGAAAATGAAATGATGACATTACCGGCACGAGCAAAAGTTATTTTTGTTGGGAGTGCCTCAATGAATAAAACGAGATATAAAATACTGATATAGGCATTCGAGTCGAAAAAAGTAAGCAAAGGATCATTAAAGCGCATCCCTTGTATCATGCCGTATACAATAAATCCGGAAACAAAAAGAAACGGGATTGCATAGGGGGTGCGAGCGATCCTCGGAAAACGTTTTGTGCGAATAAGGTGATAGACTAGCGCAATGATACCAACGCCGAAAAGAGCGATACGGAATGATACCGGGAAGCCGGCTATAGTAATGGAAAATAAATATCCGTGACCGCCGATAACAAGTTCAGAAAGAATCGCAAGAATTGCAACTTCCAAGCGGATAAATGAGCCTGCAAGAATGAGCAGAGTTAGACTGATCCACAAAATCTGATTTACCGCTGGATGTATATATCCAAAAAAAGAGAGTAAAAGCACCCCCACAGACAAGATGATTAAACTGATACGAGGGCCTATATTCATGGAGTCTCGTAAGTAGAAATAGTAAATGTGTGTACTAGTATACTACCATGACCACCCTGGAATTTAACTTGTATGTCTTGAATAAGTGATGGTTTTTTTATGGGTAACTCCGCAGTAATTATTGCTTGTTCCGGCGTAACAAGAAAGGACCGCTCGACTGAAAAATTTGTATCCCCTAGCCTTTTCCAGTATATCCGCATAGTTAAATCGGCAACCGGTTCAATCTCCATGTGGATAGTGGGGTGCTTTTGGGAATCGAGGCGCATATCGGCTAGTGTGTACACTGTCGCTGGTATAGGAAGTCGAAAGCCCGAGGTTTCGTTTTGAAGCGCGTGAGTATCTCCATGCAGCGAAGCGCCTGAAATAGAGATTGTTTGTTGAGATTGGAGTGCCTCGACCGGATGGATTTCAAAATAATGCACAACAAGATAAATGCTGAATATTTGCAAACCGGCAAGGCTCACCAGTAAAGCGGGAATAAGAACCCGCTTTGTTTTAGTGAGAGGGCTTTTTTGATATATTAAAACAAAAAGAAACGCGATGATGGGTGCAAGAGCAATTAAATATCTCCCCTGAGGCTGGTAAAAGGTGAAGTTTTGGTAAAAAACGAAACCAAAAACCGCAACTATACCCACCCATAGTTTTTGGATCTCCGGATTTTTTCGAAGGAAAAATAAGCTATACGCGAGAAATGCCATTGAGCAAACGAGGAGCACCCCATATACAACTTGGGGGAAAGCGATATTGAGTTTTCCAAACACTCCCCAGAAACTTGAAAAAAGTTTTTCAAGCATAGTAAGCACGGCGCTTACTGAATCCAGCGGCACGTCTTGGAAAGCCCATAATTCTTTGGCATGTGAAAGACCAAACAAATCCCCAGCTGATTGAAGATTGTGTAAAAACCACCACCAGGTTGCCGCGAAGGCTACTCCGCCGCTGATTAACCAGTGACGAAGCGGTTTTTTCCACAATACAAAAGGGTAAACAACAAGCAGTAATGGATAGATAAGCACTTTAGTAAGGATTCCCGCGGCGAGTGTTAAGCCGAAAAAAATAGCCTCTTTATTACCAAAGTTTTGTTTGCCGACAAACAGCCAAAACAACAGAAGGCAGGAAATACCAAAGACTAAGATATCATTTGAGAAAGCACCGGCCATATAACACACCATGGGAAGTCCTGCTATCATAATGGCTGTGGCGCGCAATTTTTCTTTACCGGGAATAACCTTTCGCAGAGTGAAAGACAGTAAGGCCAATGAGGCCGCAAATAGTGCCAGCGAGGTTAGGCGATTAAGTTGTAACTGAGTAAAAATTGGGAGGCGTGAAAAAGCGGCAGTAATTGGTATGCTCAGCAGGTAGTACAATGGTGGTTGGTGGCTTTCCCAAAAGTCCTGCGGATTTGTAAAACTTGGTATGTGGCCAGTAGAAAGCACATACCGCGGATAAGCTAAATGCGCAAGCTCGTCAGGCGCGGTGGTTGGGGGTGAGAGAAAAAGAAAGGCCGCGCTAACCAGTAAGCAGAATACTATAGCATATTTTGGCCAGTATTTTGTTGGCATTTTTTATTGAGTTGATCGGTAAAAAGAGGGCTTTACTTTTTTGGGGGTTAGACTAGCCAGTACATAACTAACCCATGTTGCCAGATGAAGCGCAATCCGCTGCCAGCGTGCGTAGTATTTTTTCGCAAAAAGTTTTAGACTTTTGTTATACATTTTCTGCCGAGAGGCAGGCACAACTTTTTGAAAGCTTTGTGCTCCATGGTGTATGACCTGCGTATCAGCGACATAAAGTATTTTTTGTTGTTTTTTTCTTGCGCGAAGACAGTAATCTACCTCCTCGAACCAGATAAAGAAACTTTCGTCTAATAGCCCAACGGCATTGAAGCATTCTCGCGAAATAGAGAAAAATGCACCGCTGATTTGGTCAACCGTCTGTGTTTTTTTATAATCAAAATTAGAACGATAATACTTTTTAAAAATACCTGCCCATGGGAAAAGAAGATGCAATTTCAGCAAGATAAGGAACTGAGTAAAGAATGTCGGGTCAGATCGAACAGATTGCTGTAACGACATGTTGGAATTTATTAGTTTTGGTCCAGCTATTCCAGCGTGGTGGAACTGTTGCACGGAAAGCAGCTTGTGTATCGTCAACGGATCGTTGAATTCAATGTCGGGATTTACTAAAATCAGAAACTCGTCCAAAGCTTTATTGAGCGCTTGATTGTTCGCCGCCGCAAAGCCAGCATTATGTGTGTTTGCTATGAATATAACCCTTGGAAATTCCGCACGAATCATGTCCTGTGTCCCATCTGAGGAGTTATTGTCTACAACGAAAACCGTCAACGAGACTCGTTGTTGCTCGAAAAGACCCTGCAGGCACGCACGCAAAAGTTCACGAGTGTTCCAGCTGACTATTATGGCTGATGTGTGGATGGTATTAGCGAAGGCCATGTTTCTGGCGGATAACTTCTGATGATTGTTCGTATGCTTTTATTCTGGATAATTTTTTTGCAAAGGGCAACCGATAGGCAAATGAAGGGAGCCAAGATGAAATACGGTTTTTTTGCGTGCGGATTTCATAGAGATATTCTTGAATTTGCACACCCCTTTTGTCGTGCTTTAACATAGTCAGCCACAGGTCCCAGTCCTGGTGACGTTTAAGCGTTTCGTCGAATAGCACGGCATCTTTCATCCTAATTAAAGAGGACGTGTGGATGTAGTTATGTTTGCGTAAACGTTGTGGATCGAAAGGAAACGACGGAAATTTTTTCCATCCAAAGCGAAAGCGAGAATAGGCATAAGAAGCCTCAGGATGAAACAACAATGCCCGTTGCATGCGCTCGAGCATACGGGGATTTGCTCTGATATCCGAATCCAAAAAGAGAATATACTCCCCTTTTGCTTTTGACAACCCTACGTTGCGGGCGTGCGGGGCGCCGCTATTTTTTTGGGTTATCAGCGTGACGGCCGGAGAAAACCGTGAGACCAGAGCTCTCGTTTGATCTTGTGATCCGTCATCAACTACGATGATTTCCTTCGGTGGGACGGTTTGTCTGAACAGCGCATGAAGGCAGGCAGTAATGGTTTTCTGGGCGTTATACGCCGGGATAACTACGGAAATAGACGAAGAGCCCATATCTCCAAGAATGGCCGCAAAAATTTTCTTTTGCTGCTCATTTGAGGTACGAATATGATATGACTGTTTCGCACGTTTATGGAAGTGCGCCCATAATTCTTCATCATAGATAAACCTATGAAGCTTTTTTACAATGTCCGCCGTGTCCTGTGGATTAACGAGAAAACCACTTACCCCGTCTTGAACCGCATCAGGGACCCCGCCTTGGTTACTTGCTATGCACGGGAGCCCAAAACTTGCCGCCTCAACTGCTACTATACCAAATCCCTCTACATCCCCGGTTGTTTCATTTGATACTGGCAAAAAAAGCATTGCTCGGCTTTGTTGGTAGTATGCCGCAAGCTCATCGTCATGAACATTCGTTCGTATGCGGACAGTTGATTGCAAATTATTTATCTCGATCTGGCGTTCAAGATTATTTTTTTCCGGTCCATCTCCGATAATGACAAACTGAACCTTTTTATCATCTTTAAACTCCTTTGCGACATCAATTACTGTTTTGAGATTTTTTCGTTTTACTAGGCGTCCAACCGAAAGCACGATTCTGGAGTTCTGCAATTGCTCAGGAATTCTATCCTGACTCGCGGGAATCTTATCTTGAGTACAGTATGCCTTGGGGTGAATAGTAACCGTTTTTTCCTGATGAATGCCGTAAAGGGAAAGTTTTTCTTTCGTGTAATCGCTACACGTAAAAATGCTGTCGGCCGCTTCTAGAATTTTTCTGACCAGCCATTTTTTGCTAAGCGACCTTCTTACATGTAGAATATCCATCCCGTTTACCATAACACTGTAAGGAATGCGGAAAAAAATATGCAAAAGCAGCGCGCATGCGCCTGAAGGAAGCACAGACGAAACGACAATTTGCCCGCAATTATTTTTTTTATACAGTCGATATGCTGAAAAGCAAGCCGGAAGCCAACTTGGCCACATCCACTGTGAACGGAAGCTAATAGGGGTGACCGAGTGCGGGTAGCCGACTCCTGTTTTTTGAGCTACTATTACTTTTTTACTGCCTGGAACCGCATCAGCCAATTGTTTCATAAATCGGCCTACCCCGCCTTTAAAGGGAGGAAATTCCTCTGTCAAGAAAAGCACTTTTCTCATAGCTTTTTACTTATCAGGGCGTGCATGACCGTCTGAAGGTCTTCTTTTCTAAAAATTTTCAATAGGTATAGACCTGCTAAATAGAGAATGATGTACGCTGGTAAAATAATATATAACGATTGGTCGCGAACCGTAAAATAAATCACTGCGGCTAATGTCCCTGATACAGCGATAGCGCCCAGAAAACTCCGGACAAGAAACTTTTTCGAAAAATTGATAAGCTGGCTTACTTTCCGTAGTCCGAGAGTAAAAAGTAAAAATTCAGAGAGTGCAGTTGCAATTGCGGAGCCAACATACTGCAATTGTTGGACGAGAATGAGGTTAAGGCCTACATTTACTAGCACGGTTATTGCCATGTTTATAGTATTGATTTTTTGATTATTAGTTGCGTTTAAAAAGGATCCGATTGGAAAATTCAGAAAAATGACTATGATTGAAGAAATCATAATTTGAAAAGGGAGAATTGACTTTAAATAGTCTCCGGCCCATAGCGTGACGAAAATATTTTGCGCTAAAACAACAGCTCCAGTTGCTATCGGAGTGCCGATAAGAATTAAATAGAATAACGATCGTTCAAATATTTGCGTCAGGAGTTTTTTATCTGTAATAAATGCAGCGCTCATTGCGGGATAAAAAGCAGCAGCAAAGGCAGATGGCAAAAATTCAAGAGCGAATGTTAATTTGTTGGCTGTAGCATAATACCCGACAAATTCCCGACCGCTTTGGATTAACAACACAAAACGGTCGGTATAAGTAAAGACCTTGGCGAGGATTGCGGATAGTGCAAAAGGAATCGCGGTTATAAGAAACATTTTTATAATATCTTTTTGCCAGCGGAAAGATGCGAGAACTCCGAGCCTTTTTTTGATAACAGTAAATGCATAGAAAAAATTGATGATGCTCCCGACCAACGTTGCAAGAAACAAACCGCGGATTCCTTCTCCATAATGGAGTGAAAGCAGTCCAATGACAATTGTAACGGACTGTGTGATGATCATGCCGAAGGCTTCGTATTTCATGTTTTGGAGACCACGGAAGACGGCAAAAAATGTCGCGGTAAATGAATCAAAAGCAACGATGAGAGCAATAAGATAAATAACCGAACGCTCGATTTCGGCAAAAGAGGAAAAATTTGTTATGATTCCAAATAGGACGAGCAGGATTACCGCAAAAATTGCCTTTACAGCAAGTACATTTGAGAGATAAACAAAAGACTTTTCGGGTTTACGCGCCACTTCACGGGTTAATACAGGTGACAACGAAAAATCGATGAGAATGAGTAATATTGGGATCAACGCTTTTGCCGGGTCATAGAGCCCCAAATCATATGGGCCAAGCGCCCTAGCAATGAATATAAAATACAGAAAGGATAAAATTTTCTGCACAATAAAGGCCCCCGTTAAGTAGGAGGTATTACGTAATATTCTTTCGTGACCGATTGACTGTTGCTGGGGTGTTGAATTATCCATGTTCGTGTCTAAAAACAGCTCAGGCGGGCTCGCTGTTCGTGATCACGCAGGAAAATCAACCACAACAGAAGGATTAGCGTTTTTGCCACTGTGGAGCGCGACGAGCACGCTTTAATCCGTATTTTTTACGTTCTTTTACTCTTGGATCACGTGTGAGGAATTTTTGTTTTTTGAGAATGGGTTTCTGCTTTTCATCAAGTAAAACTAAAAGTCTCGATATTCCTAAGCGCACGCTTTCTGCCTGGCCGCGGAGACCGCCGCCGATAACCGTAATCATCCACTTTCCTTTTTTAAAACCGGTAACTTCAAAGGGTGAAAAAACAATTTGCTGCAGCATTGCATGGGCGAAGTATTCAGAGGTTGGTTTGTTGTTTACTATAACTTCCTGCTGGGGAGAGATGTGATAATAAACACGCGCGACAGAAGATTTGCGCCTTCCTACTGCGTAGTATTTTGATGAAGCCTTTGTTTTATGCTCAGCAGGTTTCTTTGCCGGGCTAACCTCTTTCTTCTTTTTTGTTGAAGCCGTTTTCTTGACGGCACTTTTCTTCTGGTTCGTCGTGGTTGGCATAATAATTAACAAAAACTGATATGTTTAAGAAGTTCTTTTCGGAGTTTATTGTTCGGAAGCATCAACCGAACCGTATCGAGAAATGTTTGCTTCGGGTTTTTATTAAATTTTTTGATAAACTGTTCTTCGGAAAATCCTCCCGGGTAGCGGGAGTGTGACTGATATTTCTTTTGTTCCCGCTTTTTCCCTGTAAGCTTACTGTCTTCTATGTGCGCGATTTCGACATAAATATTGGGGACGATGTGCGGAGTAAAACCGGCAATATTTTTTCCACGAACATGCGCTGCGACCTCAGAAGCAAGTCGCCCGTATATTTTATCGGTTGCATCTATTGAAATAATACGTTTTTCTTTGTTCATACAAACTCAATTATCGCCTGCTCAGCTGCATCGCCTTGCCTTGTGGTGTATTTAGTTATCCGGGTATAGCCGCCATTTCTGTCTTTATATTTTGGCCCCAGATCTTTAACAAGTTTTTTCACTGATTTGTCTGAAACGTATGTACGTAAATAGCGTTGCGTAGCTTGCCCTGACGATGATTTTGCTTTCGTCACAAGTTTTTCTGCGTATGGTCGCACAAATTTTGCCTTTGCAACGGTTGTCGTTATCTTTTCTTTGATAATCAATGCGTTCAAAAGGCTTCGCAGCAGCGCTTTTCTGGGCTGTGATTTTCTGCCTAATGATTTTGTGGCCTTTCTGTGTCTCATACGAATTCGTGAGTAAGATTATTTTTCTTTACCAGCGTCTTTCTTTTTCGCCGTTTTTTTCTTTGGCTTTTCTTCAGTCGATGGTTTGCTTGAAGCAAATGCCTTGCCAAAGGCATCGAAGTGATTGACTAATATATCTGACGCAGTTTTAAATGCCTCCTCTGGTGTCATTGAGCCGTCTGTGGCAATCGTTAAAATTAACTTGTCGTAATTTGTCATTTCGCCTACACGCACGTGCTCAGTCGTGAAGTTCACATTTTTAACGGGTGAAAAAATGGCATCAAGAATAATGGTTCCAATTTCTTTGTTTTCGTCAGTTTGTTGCTCGGAAGGAACATAGCCACGACCCTTACGGGCAATAAGCTCCATATCTAATGTAGCGTCCTTTTCAGTGAGTGTCGCGATGACCTGCTCTGGGTTTGTTACCTCGATGTCACTCGTCAATTTTAAATCTTTTGCTTTTATTACTTTCTCTCCTTTTTCGTGCAATTCAATCTTTACTGGCTCATCAGAGAACATTTTTACTCGTATTGTTTTTAAATTGAGTATAAGTTCTACCACATCCTCTTTCACGCCCGGAAGCGTACTAAATTCGTGTGCAGCGCCCTTAATACTTGCTGAAACAATTGCTGCTCCAGGCATTGAGGACAACAAAACGCGGCGCAGGGTATTGCCTAGCGTTATCCCGTAACCGGGGTAGCACGGCTCTATAGTAATGATTGATTCATTGTTTTTACTGCCTTTTTCTATATCGATTTTATTTGGGAGTGGAATAAGCTCTTCCATACGAGTGGCATTAATTGTTATCGAGAATAAAATTCAATGATACTTTGAAATTGAAATGGCTGTTCATCCAATTTGATGGTCGGGGCATTCACGACTTTTGCTTCCTTACTTTTTTCATCAAGAGAGAGCCATTCTGGGATATCTTTTTTTACGGCTGTTTTCCGTGCTTCAACCCCTGCTTTTGCCTTATCCGTTAATGAGATAACGTCCTCTACTTTTACGACGTAGGATGGCACGTTTAGCTTTTTCCCATTTACTTTTACGTGTTTGTGGGTAACAAGTTGTCGTGCTTGACGTCTTGTTTGAGCGAAGCCTAGTCGATATATGACATTATCAAGGCGTCTTTCTAATAGGTGAAGCAAATTTTCAGCGGTATTCCCTGATTGTGCAATGGCTTTTTTGTAGTAGTTTAAAAATTGCCGCTCAAGGACACCGTATGCCGCTCGTGCTTTTTGCTTTTCGTTTAGCTGTTTTCCGTATTCTGAAACGCGGCCTTTGCCTTTAGGACCATGCTGTCCGGGAGGAAAATTTCTTTTCACTAAAGGATTCTTCTGTGTGTCAAGAATGTTTTCTCCAAATTTACGGATGATTTTATGCTTTGGTCGTAGATCTCTTCCCATACCTCATGTTTTACACTCTGCGCGGACGCGGTTGACGGGTTCCGTTGTGCGGAGTGGGTGTCATATCTTTTATTGATAAAATGTTTATTCCGTGCTGCGTAAGCGATCGGATAGCCGATTCCCTGCCTGAGCCGATACCCTTGACGAATACGTCAACCTGTTTTACGCCCATGTCTTTGATTTTTTCATACAGCGTTTTAATAATCACCGATGCCGCATAAGGGGTGGCTTTTTTGGGGCCCTTAAAACCGTTTGCTCCGGCTGACGACCAGGCGATAACATTCCCCTGCTGGTCAGCAAACGACACTATCGTATTGTTGTAGGTAGACTGGATATAAACTCTACCGTGAGGGATATTTCTTCGGACTTTCTTTTTTGATTTGCGTGGAGCGGATTTTGATTCTGCCATAAAAAATTATTTAGGTCTTTTGTGCAGGCGGTTTCTTACCAGAACCCATTGTACGACGGACATTTCCTCGGATGGTGCGTGAGTTTGTTTTTGTGCGCTGCCCTCGTACCGGTAGAGACTTGCTGTGTCGGATGCCGCGATACGTATTAATTTCCTTTAGGCGTTTTATATTCATTAATTTTTCTCGTCTCAAGTCCCCTTCCAGTTTGTAATTTTTTTCAACGTATTCTCGAAGATCATCAACTTGTTTTGCTGATAAATCTTTTGCTCGTGTTGACTGATCAATAGACAGTTCGCTCAAAATTTTTCTCGCGCGAGTCGTTCCAATCCCATAGATGTAGGTTAGAGCTATAACAATCTGCTTTTGTTGTGGGAGGGTTACTCCAGCAATACGTAGGTTCATATATCTATCCTTGACGTTGTTTATGTTTAGGATTTGAACACACAATATAGACGCGCTTCTTTCTTCGGATAACGCGACATTTTGGGCATATTGGTTTTACGGATGATCTGACTTTCATATTTGTATTAACGTCGATAAACGATGCGTCCTTTTGTGAGGTCGTACGGGGTCATTTCTAGGATAACATTATCACCTGGGACAATGCGGATTTTGAACATGCGCATTTTCCCAGAAAGGTGAGCAAGCACTTCGTGATTATTCTGGAGCTTCACTCTAAACATAGTGTTTGGCAGCAATTCTTCTACAACTCCTTCTTGGTGCATAAATCCCGGCTTTGGTTTTGGGATATAGCTTTTTCGCTTTTGGTTGTTTTGCTGCTTATGTTTGTCCTTTTTTGCCATCGAAATCTATAAAAAATTCGTGTATTTCAGCACGAACGTGTAGGTTTCCGTTCTTTCTTGCTGAATTTCCAGACTGATTCTTGAGTTTCGGTATGGTAAAGTATCAATGATGAGTATACACAATCGAGGATACTCCTGTCAATAGGCTTTAATTTTAGCTAACTGTAGCCTTTATTCTTCGTACACCCTGAGCTACTGATTTTTCTGAAGTAATACGAAAATCCCCTATTTCTTGTGTATGTTTAACGTGGGGGCCTCCACAAAGTTCTTTTGAAAAGACCTCCGAGGTTTGCGGATCGTATACGGTATATACAGAAACCGGATCAGGGTATTTTTCTCTGAAGAACGCTAAGGCACCTTGATCGAGCGCTTCTTGTAGGGGCATGGTTTCGTGTTTTACCTCATAGTTTTTTTTAATGATGTCGTTGACTAATTGCTCCACCCGCTGCTTTTCGTTATCGGTAAGTTTTCTGGGGAAAGAGAAGTCGAAGCGAAGTCGCTCTGTATTTATATCTGAGCCCTGCTGTGAAACGCCATCGCCGAGCACCTTGCGTAATGCGCTATGCAGTAAATGTGTCGCTGTATGTAGCTTGGTGATTTTTTTTCTTTCTTCTTCGGGAATATCGGATGAATGAATCGAATCGAGACCGTGACCACCAAATTTCTTCTGTGCCCCTTGTTTTGAGGTTTCTTTATGCCGTTGCATGAGGCCATTAACTTCTTTCTCGTTGAATTCGTACCCTTCTTTCTTTAACTGATCGGAAGAGAAACCATATGTGGTAATGAGTGAGAAAGCCTCTTGAGAGCTCAGTGATCTTTCTGAGGAACCCTGCAAATTTTCAACTTGCGAAAAAACATCCTTATGGGGTGATATCTTTTTCAAATAGTCTTCTACCTTTCGTTCCCGGACAGATTGGTACATTTTCTGCTCATCAAGAAGTGCCTTGAGTATGTCATCCCGTTTTTCTTTAAGAGAGGTGTACGTTGAATGGTATTCATCAACGATTGAGTCAAGAACAGAGGATAAATCGGCATTGCGTTCATCGTATTGATCCAAAGCCTTTCTGAAAATTCTGCGCAAAACCGCCTGCTGTTCTTTTTTACCGAATGTGACGTCGTCCGATAGCAAAAAAATGCTTGCGCGGAGATGATCCGCGGCAATACGAAGCCGCTTTTTATCTGGAAGGTCTTCACCGCCCGAAAACGCCGGATCATTTATTATTGCTTTGTTGATTTTTTCAAAAACACAAGTGTCAAATACACTTTTCTTATTTTCAACAATAAGCCCAATACGCTCTAATCCCATACCGGTATCGATATTTTTCGTCTGAAGTTCGGTATAGTTACCCTTTTTGTCTTTTGCATACTGCATAAACACTATGTTCCATATTTCTATAAGCGCATTTTCATCGAAGGAAGAAAGGGTTTTCCCTGGATATGGGTAATAGATTTCAGTTGAAGGGCCGCAGGGACCCGTTTTTCCGGGCGGACCCCAGAAATTATCGTCGCTTCCCCGCGGAACTATTCTTTCTTGTGGTATTCCTCGTTTTATCCATAAATCTTTTGTCTCATTGTCTGGAGCGATGTCCGATTGGTTGTCGCCATCAAAATAAGTGACCCACAACTTTTCTTTTTTTACATGAAGCTCTTTCGTAATAAACGTCAAAGCAAGTTCGATGGCTGTATCTTTGAAATAATCATTAAAACTAAAATTACCGAGCATTTCAAAAAAGGTAAGGTGAGAAGAATCTCCTATTTCATCGATGTCAACGACTCGGAAGCATTTTTGAACTGAAGTGGCGCGAGGAAGGCCTAGGTCTTTTTTAGCTTTATTTGGATCACCTAAAAAATAGGGTTTAAATTGCTGCATTCCTGCAATACTGAATAAGACACTGCGGTCGTTTGCAGGAACAAGCGATGAACTTTCAACCCGTGCGTGCGGCAAGTTCTTTTGCTTTTCAAAAAAAGCAAGAAATTTCGACCTAATGTCTCTAGTTTTCATATGGCTAGTTTATGGTATTCACGCAACTTTCGCAACTGTTGAAAAAATTATGCCGCTTAAAAGACATTCGTTTTCCGTGTATATCGCGCAAAGCTGCCCGGGGGTAACCGCCCACTGTGGTGATAAAAATGTAACCTCAGCCGTGCTATCAGTCCGGAGAGAAAACGTTGCGTCTTGTGCTTGTTGTCCGTAACGAATCTGTGCAAGGATTTTTTTAGGAATTCTATCGGGTTTCGCAACATAAACAAGGTCTTCAATAATGCATGAGATTGAATATAGGTGCTTATTATCTCTTCCTTGGACTACGACAAGCTCATTTGTTTCTAGCCGTTTCTCGGAGACATAATAGGGCTGCCCGGCGCCACCTATTTTTAGTCCTTCACGCTGTCCAATGGTATATAAAGGAAGACCTTCATGAGTGCCGATCTGTTTTCCATCTGTGGTTACAATCGGTCCCCGAGAAACCCGCATGTGCTGTTTAATAAAATCAGTGACATTTATCTTACCGATGAAGCAGATGCCCTGACTGTCTTTGCGTTCAGCGTTTGGTAGACCATATTTCCGAGCATACTGACGGACGTCTTGTTTATTCATGTGTCCTATCGGAAAAAGCACATGCTCAAAAGCGCTTTGTGGAACACGGCACAAAAAATACGATTGATCTTTTTTATCATCATTTCCTCGCAGTAACTTGTAATTTCTTCCAGAAACGCAGGTAAGTTGCGCATAATGACCAGTTGCAATGTAATCAAACTTCTTTTCCAGAGCTTTACTTAAAAAAGTTCCAAACTTGATATCTTGATTGCACATAACGTCTGGATTCGGTGTGCGCCCTTTTTGTAGTTCTGAAAAAAAGTACTTGAGAACTGTTTGCTCGTACTCTCTTTCAAAATTCCATGTTTCGAAATGGATGCCTAAATAATCGCAGACTTGCTTTGCCGCTTGTTGGTCTTCTTTCCATGAACATTCATCGGCATATGTATCTTCTGCTTCGTAAGTTTTCATAAATATTCCAGAAACAGAGAAACCGGCATCATGAAGCAGCGCCGCAGAAACCGCGGAGTCTACACCTCCACTCAAGGCAACAGCGATTTTTTTATTCATGCTCAGGAAGTTCTTTATGGGTAATAGTTTCTTCGTGCACAGGTTTTTTATAAACAAGAATTATGAAAGCGAAAAAAAGTAATTCAATGACGGTAAACCAGACACGAGAAATGAGAGCAAATAATGAGGCAACACCTGATGAAATTGCCGAGGCAAGTCCAATCGATAAGATGAGTTCTCTCACGCCTAGCCCACTTGGCGTTATGAGACTTGCGTAGCCGATAAGCCAGGATAATACGGAAAACGTGAGAAGCATCATGAAGAGATTCTGACCAGAAAAAACAGCATAAAAAAGAAACGCTTGGCTTAGGGCATATGCGAGCCAGCCAACCACGTAAATTGGATATAGACTGCTTAGTTTTTTAACTGATATCCCTGTAGCGGAAAAAGCATAGGAGAAAATTTTACTTATCACTCGCATTCCTTTTTTGATAATGAAAGGAAGGATGCCCATGAGGCTAATTGAAAGAATCAAGATAACACCAAGAGATTTCCAGATAGGGGCAATATTCGGCGTGAAAAGTAAGCCAGTGCCCGACAAAACAGCAACAGACGAAAGAAGAAGTGCAGTATCTTCGATTAACAGTATGACTGAGGATTCCTTGGGGACACCGTATGAAGGGCCTTTTACTACCCTCGCCCCTAAGCCCCACACATTTCCTGGGATATAGCGTATGATTTCTGACGTTGAGAAATAGTGTGCTGCTGGGATGAATTGTATCGGAAACCTACGTTGCCGGATGAGTTTCATCCATGAAAAGTTTCTGCATAAGAAATATACCAGCCCGAATATAAGGGAGAGGGCAAGGTATTCCATTCTAAAATGGATCTCGGCTTGTGATATTTGCTTAAAACCTGAAAATAAAAAATACCCCACAAAGCCAAGGGCGATAATAGAAACGAAACGACCGAGCCACAATTTCATACTAGAATCCTTTATCGATTGGCGGGTCGAGTTTTGGTTTTTGTGATGTGAGTAATTCCGCTATAAATCCAGTCATCACAAACTGTAAACCGGTTAAGAAAAGGAGGACTCCGAAAAACAACAAGGGCCTACTGCCGATGTTTTGCCCCATGAAATGAATTACTGCCAGATAAATTAAAAGCAAAGCGCCGGCAAATGAAAGCAAAAGGCCGAGTCCACCGAAAAAATGAAGTGGCCGTTTACTGTACTTTGTCAAAAAATATACCGTGAATAAATCAAGAAAACCGCGCAGGATTCTTGAAACGCCATATTTTGATTCTCCATATTTTCTACTACGGTGCGTCGTCGGCAATTCGGTTACTTTAAATCCTTTTGTATGAGCAAAAATTAAAATATAGCGGTAGAGGTCTCCGTAGATAGGAACTACTTCGATGACCTCTTTACGAAACGCTTTCAGACCACAGTTCATATCGTGAATGCGCAAACCAAACATCATCCGGACAATGCCATTAATGATACGGGACGGAATCACTTTATGCCACGGATCATGGCGTTTTACCTTCCATCCAGTAACAGCATCGTACCCCTCATCTATCTTTTTTAGTAACTGAGGAACGTCATGTGGGTCGTCTTGTAAATCTGCATCAAGCATGACGACTCGATCACCTGTTGCTTTTGCAAAACCCGCCTGAAGACCCGTTGCTTTCCCACAATTGCGTCTAAAATGGATTGCGTGCAACCCCGGCATCGTTTCTTTGACGTGTTCCAAAAAAGCATAGGTGTGATCCGTACTTCCATCATCAACAATAATAACTTCATAATCCCAATGTTCCTTGCCTGCCACTTCTCGAATTTGGCGTAAGAGCTCGGGCAAGCTTTCAACTTCATTGTAGCTGGGGATTACGAAAGAGATTCTCATACTAAGCCGTTATAGCATCTAAAATTTCTTTTATGTGTTTTAGACGCTCTTCTTCTAGGTCTTTTTCCGTAACTCCGGAAGCTACACGTATCGCTAAAAGCGGTTTTGATAAATCGTGCTGGAAAAGACGTCTTGGGTAGTGGTGCTCTATATCCCCATGCGGAAGAATGTATATTCCCGCTTCATGAAGTCTTTCCTGCTCCTGATCATATGAGTTGCTTTTTCTGACAGAGGCGATCGTATGTATATTTGGGTCCAGGAACGCATCTTTATCAAGCATGACAAAATATCGAATATGAAAGGCTCGCAGCAATTCCACGTAGGTATCTACATTTTCTTTTCCGTGGACAGGAATCACTTTTATATCTAGTTGGGTGTTGCGATAAAAAGTTTGCAGTAATGAACGCATAAAGATGCGATCTGAAATTCCCTCAACGAGCAGCACGCGGTCCGCAAAAAACATTTCGCAGTTGTCCGCGTTTAGTTCTTGCTCTAAGCGGTTCGTATCCACTTTTGCGCCCGCAAGCGAGTGAAAATGGGTTCCTTGCTCTTTATCTTGGACTGTCCGGTATACCCGACTAAGCAACTCTGGCTGGACAAACAATGTGCTGTGGGTGGTTAAAAAGATTTGCTTTTCTGAAATATTTTCTTCGAACAAGTCAAAAAGCCGTTTGATCATCTGCGGATGCAAATGTATCTCTGGCTCATCGATTAAGATAATGTTATATCGAGGATGAAAATAGTACAGCAGCAGGATGAATAAATGCTGAAAACCCAAACCTAGGCGTTCTATTGTCCTTGCCTGGCCGTGTTCCTTTACGGTTGTTTCCACCCAATCTTTTTTTTCATGAAAAAGTTTCGTGGGCGTCTTAATGTCCGGAAAAAAGTAATTGAACTTTTTTGAAAATAACTTGAAGGCTTTTGGCCAGCCGGTTTGAAACTCTTCAAATAATTTTTTCATTTTTACGAAGTCTAAATCACGGAGTGCACCGATACGGACGGTTCGTGAAAGCAAAAATTGAGAAAATTCTCTGGTCAAGGGTTTTGTTTCATCTTCAGTTTTCACAAAAAATTCCTCACCATTTAAGGCGAGAATGATTTTTTTAGGAAGTTGGGTCACCCCAAGTTTAGATAACGCATTTCTGTCTTTTGTGCTGAGATCGACGGCAAGTTCAATTTTCGTTTCTGGGTCAACGAATCGATCTGGATTTTGTAAAGGACGAAAAAAGCGAGAAAGGGCGTCTATAATAGTGGATTTCCCGGAGTTATTTTTTCCAATAAAAATCGATTGCCCGAGGTCTGGATTAATAACTTGTTTCTGAACAATGCTTTTATATTGAAAAATAGTAATTGCAGTAATCTGCATATCTATGAATGCATTAAAAGTTGCTCTTCGTGTTTTGAGATTACCTCATTTTCTATCTTTGTAAAGAGAGGCGCCTGAAGTTCACCGACGGAACATTTTTTTACATACGGAGCCCAAAAAAGACGTCTTTCGGGAACAGAGAAAACATGGCATATAGCGGTTGAAGCTATGGGAAGAAATGGATACAGAAGTGGCCCAAACTGGACAGCAATGCGCAAAGCGGTCGAGATGTCTTTTCGAGCTTTCTCGGGGTATGATTTTAGCGCATGCCAAGGCTCTGTGTCGTCAAGAAATTTATTCCCTGTTTGGGCAAGGGAGATGATTTCGGATAATGCATTTTTTATTCGCGCTTTGGACAAAGCGTTTTCTGTGTTTTTGAAGCAAGATACAACTTCAGGCAACGCAGAATCGGCTTTTTCCATTTCGTTTAAACCAGCTTTTTTTGCTAAAACAAGCGTTCGTTGGATAAAGTTTCCAAGTGTCGCGAGGAGTTCATTATTGTTCTTTGCTTGGAATTCTTTAAAGGAAAAGTTTGTATCAGAGGATTCTGGGTTAAGAGCGATAAGTGCATAGCGTATGGCATCGGAAGTAAAATCTTTTAGAAGATCCGGAATCCACACTGCCCAATTTCGGCTCGTTGATATTTTTTTCCCTTCAATTTGGACATACTCGGATGAGACATGAATATCCGGGAGATGGTACTCTTGACCGGTTGCCTCACTATAGGCGATAAGAATAGCGGGCCACATCACCGTGTGAAATGGAATATTATCTTTCCCGTATACATAATATGCCTGGACGTTCTTATTTATCCAGAACTGCTCCCAGGCATTAGATTTTTTTGCCCACGTCTTGCTCGCAGAGAGATATCCGCATACAGCCTCAAACCAGACATAAATGCGTTTTGTGGGATATTCCCCGACTTCCTTTGGCAGTGGAACACCCCAATCTAAGTCTCTGGTGATTGCGCGATCATGCAGCCCCCCCGCAAGAAAATTTTCTGTATAGGTTTTTGTATTCTTTCTGTAATGGGTAATATGAGAAATGTAATCACGGAGCTTTTTTTGAAGCTTTGGGTTGCTTAGAAGAAAATAAAAATGCTCAGTATCTTTCTCCACCGGTGTTGCCGATGAAAGCTTACTGATCGGTTTAATTAATTCGTGTGGGTCAAGCAAGCTGCCGCAATTATCACATTGATCACCACGTGCTTGCTCAAAATGACAGTGTGGACACTCACCCTCGATATACCTGTCCGGAAGAAAGCGTCTTTTTTCGGGGTCGTACATTGCCCGTTCTTTTCGTTTTTCGATAAAACCGGCTTTATAAAGAGCGAGGAAAATGTCCTGCACTGCTTGCATGTGTTCGGGGGTGTGGGTATGGGTATACAGGCCGAATTGATTAAAGGAAAAAGAAAGTTTAGAAAAGTTCTCTGTGAACTCCTTGTGGTATTTAAGCGAAAGCTCCTCAGGGGTTATCCCCTCTTTTTCGGCTCGGACACTTATGGGTGTTCCGTGGCAGTCTGATCCAGAGACAAAAAGAACATCATCCCCTTTTAGGTGATGAAATCGTGCGTATATGTCTGATGGGAGGAAAGCAGCTAAGTGGCCGACATGAAGGGATCCATTTGCGTACGGCCATGCGCAGCTAACAAAAACTTTTTTTTGGGTATTCATAGCCTCAGTGTATCACACGCGTACCGATCTTCCAGGTTCAAGTTTTGTCGAGACACGCTGAGGTTGAGCGGGATTGCGGGGGTTGTGTTTTTTCTTTTGCTGAGAATTGCTGCTAAATTGCGTTAGAGCTTCAGCGAGGGAAATTTCTCCTTGTTGGGCAGTGTCTTTTGTTACAGGTTCCAATTCATCAAAAGACACTTTTGGCTGCGTTTTTTTATGGTTTTTAAAACGATGATTGTTTTTGAACACCGGTTGTATGTTTCCGGAGGATTCATTACTCTCTTCGGCTTCCTGTTTAAACATCTCTTCAACACCGCTCCACCGAATTATTTTATCTTCAATAACTGCGCGAGGTGTCGAGTATCGTTCACGAGAGACTGAAATAATTTTTTCGGCATTGCCTTCACGCTCATACACCGGCGGGAGCGTAGTAGCAGAAAATGGATCAGAGGTGGCGCCATCAATCATCAGTTTTAGATAAATATCATACTTCTTGAGATTGACTAAATCAGTCTCAGAAAAGGTTGGGAAAAACTCTTTTGCGAGAAACTCCGCATCAGCCGCTCCTACACGGAAGCAAATCAAGGTACCGACGTTACCGAAAATCGCCGCACGAACTTCTTCATCAAGCTGTTCGATATATTGATGAGCGAGAGTCAGGTTAAGATGATATTTCCGAGCTTCAGATAAAATATTGGCAAAACTCTGCGTCGCAAAATTTTGGAATTCGTCAACGTATAAGTAAAAATCTTGGCGTTCGTGTTCGGGAATGTCCACACGGCTCATTGCCGCAAGCTGTATGCGCGTGATCATCATTGCTCCAAGAAGGCGGCTATTGTCCTCACCAATCCTGCCTTTTGCAAGGTTGAAGAGGATAATTTTCTTTTCGTCCATCGCTTTTCGGATATCAATTTTAGACTTTGGTTGTCCAACGATATTACGGATTACTGCACTCGACAAAAACTGTCCCACTTTATTCTGAATTGGCGCAATGGCCTCATTGCGAAATCGTTCATTGTAGTTGGCATATTCGTCTTTCCAGAATGCTTTGACAACCGGATCAGTCACCGCGTCAACGACTTTTCTTCGGTAGGTTTTGTCAACAAGCATGCGCTGAATGCCAAGCATTGTAGAACCCGGGTATTCAAGTAAGGCAAGAATAGTATTATTTAAAATATATTCCATGCGTGCCGACCAGACCCCCTCCCAAATCTTCGTAAAAACCCCCATAAGACCAGAAGCAACCAAATGTCGTTGCGATAGGCTTGCTGATTCGAGGACATTAAAACCAATTGGATAATCGATATCGGCAGGATTGAAATAGATCACGTCATTTATGCGGTAGCTTGGGATGAAATTCAAAATGTTTTCGACCAGATCACCGTGAGGATCGACCACAGCAGCGCCAAACCCTTTTCGAATATCCTGAACGATCATATTTTCCAGCATTGTAGATTTTCCCATGCCGGTTTTTCCGATGACATACATGTGTCGTCGACGATCATCACTTCGTATCCCAAATGCCCGATTGGTATTTCGGTAATTTGTTTGTGCAAATGTTGTAATGTCTTCTTTTTGCATAAATTAAGCAAATGGAAGATTTTCCGGTGCGGATGATTTTTTACCAGGGGATTCTTGATTGGGGGCCTCAATTGACTGAACCGTTTTAAACGATCCTTCAAAAGGTGTTGCGGTTGGCGGCTCGCTCTTTTTGCTTTCTGTTTTTTGTACGAGCTGTGCCTTCACTGACAAGTCCGGGAAGTGCCAGATACTTGCAAGTTCTTCAGTATTCATGATCATTGATTTGTGTCCAGCCCAGTTTGATCGGGATCTATATCCAGCAAGAAGGGCGCGCATGCGTTGTCGTGTCCGGTAGCTTGCTAAAAAATACCACGCCTCTGTTTTTGATTTCGGTGGGGGAGCAAACCCGTTCATATGCCCAGTATTAAACTGCTTGAGGGCGCCATATACGCCAGACACTCCCCGTGCTTTTGAAAATGAAGCTTCTTTGGCGAAATAACACATCCGGCCTCTGACCTTGAAAGCTGCTTTTGCAGCTTTACGTTCTATTGCCTGGACCACACTAATCTCGCCCGGTGTCATTTGTAGTAATCGGTTTTTTTGAAAAGAAGAGTCAGTTCCTTCGTTCACGGAAAAATCATTTGGATCGATAAGAGTTGCGGTAATCGACTCAACAGACCCCTGGATCACTTGTTGAGGAATGTCCAAAAAAGAAGTTCCTTTCTTTTTTGTTGTTTCGCCAATTAGTTTTTTTACCAGCTTTCGGGATTCTTCTGCCCAATTTCGAGGTGCCGTTTGGACGACCCATTGAATCCATACTTGTTCATCCGGGCCTATGCGCGACAATATTTCTAAAATATTCGCCATCGGATCTTTTAACGTACGTGAAAGCATGTGTTCAAACTCTACATAGGTTCGGATCGGGTATGGGTTTGGCCTGTAAAAAGAAATTTCCGAACCCCAGAACTTCCATCCTTTTGCAGGATATTCTTTTGCGAAATCATCAGGTTTCGGAATCCCATCTATATAGTCCTCTACTTCAGTAAGCTCAGCATCAGGATATTCCGCATACAAAGCGGCTTCAACTAAATCGCGGAATTTAACCGGGGTATGAATAAGATATTGTACGTATCCGCCGATACTCACCAATTCCAAAGTGACTCGAGTCGGAAGAAATCCATTGATGTATTTTTCTTGAAGAGTTGGTTCTTTATCGAAACCGGTTAAGTGGTCAAAAAAATATTCAACCGCTTTTGGCGTTTGTTCGTTTTCTTTAGGGACATCTATAGCGAGGAGCACATACTCAATATTTTTTTCCCAGATCCCCTGACGCCACAGCAACCAACCCACTTTTACCATCCATAAACCGAGGAACACAAAAGCTACCCACCCTCCGGATTGGAATAACACGGCCATGGCGGTAAACGGATTGTTTACGTCTGATATAAAAGAAAGATCGAGCATTGTTTATATTTCTTTTGCCGTATCTGCTACCGAGTAAGTTCCGTCTGAATGTTTTTGGAATTTGTGCTTATCGGTTAACGCAAGAAAAATTGTATTCTTTTTTACAATACGTTCTTTCAAAACACGGTCGACAATTTCGTTTCTTGTTAGTGGACGGTCTGAAGTTTTGAGTACTTGAATAATAACATCAGCGACGACACCCGGCTTGTATCCCCATTCACGGAGCGCATAGATGCCCCTCCCCACCAGAACATATTCCTTGTTGAGAATCACTTCATTATGGACCGTTGGGGGGTACGCAGGCCGATCATCAAATTTCAGTTGATTAATCATTTCAGTGATTTTATTGAAATGCATTGGCTTTCCCTGTTTTTTTAGGACAAGATATATCTTGTCGTTCATGCGTTTTGGCGCAACATTCCCCCAGGTATTCAACCCATACTCATCAAATGGGTTGCGCGCTATCTTTTTTGAAACGTCCATATAGGAAATCAGGCTCTCGTCCGAAAGTTGGTATGCGTGCTGTTTATAAAACGGTCTTTCCCGAAATTCTTCGACTATCGTTTGGGTTTTTGCTGGTTTTCCCCGTTTTTTGAAATAACTTTCCACCTCACCAATGGTCGACTCAACAAGAGACAGGTTGGTCTGCGGAAGGCGCCAGGATGAGTAAAATTTACTGTTTTCTTTTTGGTAAATAAACTGTTTTTTAAAAACACGCTCCATTAAAAAAAGGACACACTGCCGGCTTTCATCGGTATCGCCAGATAATTTAAGCAGCTCACCCAATAAAATTTCTTCGCCCATGATACCCCCGTTTTTTTTGAGCATAGAGGTTATTGTTTTGACGAAAGGATTAACCAATTCGTCAAACTGCTTTAATTTTTTCAGCTTTTTTATACCAATGTTCTCAATCTGGCGTATGCGTTCGCGCGTCACTTTATAAGAATCCCCTATCTTTTCGAGAGTTTCTTTCTTATTTCCGGATAAACCAAAACGACGTCTCATGACGTCTTTTTCACGGCTAGTGAGGTATTTGAGGAGAGTTTCAACAATCTCTTGAGGTCTGAATTGCTCGATTTCCTCAATTTCCTTACTTTCTAGTATTTTATCGAGAATTGAATCGTTTTGATCCATAGCATTGATTTACAGTCTATAATATAGCATAACTAAAAACAGTTGTCAAGTTAGACAAGTAATGTTTACAGACATATTGCACTTCTCTGGTAATCTAAGGGCATATGAAAACTATGCCTACATCAACAGTCGAAGAACGATATTGCTGGATTAAACCCATCTTGAATGGTGATATATCCGTTAAGAACATGGCCCAAGCCTGCCCATTTTCCAAGCGGACTTTGCAATATTGACTGTCCCGCTACCGGAAGTCTGAACTAGTCAATGGCTCGTGGGTTTATTCTTTTGTTTTGAATTTGAACCAGGTAACAAGCAAGGGGCTGGCTATGTATATCGAAGAATAGGTTCCTGAGATCATCCCAACGATCAGCGCGAGGACAAAATAGCGTATTGACTCACCGCCGAATAACAGCAGGGCGATTAAAACCAAAACAGTGGTCAAGGATGTGGCCAGGGAGCGGATCAAGGTCTCAACGACGCTCGTATTCACCGTTTCCTCAAACGATTCCTTGCCGCCATGTATTTTTATTCGTTCGCGAATTCTGTCAAAAACAACAATAGTGTCGTGGACTGAAAAGCCAAGAACGGTCAAGAGGGCGGTAATAAACATGGTGTCAATTGGAATTTGTAAAAATTTTCCCAGGACTGCAAAAACACCCAATACCATAAGGAGGTCGTGAAATAGTGCGAGTAATGCGGCAACGCCCCATACCCAAGGTTTTACTGGACCCCAAGAGGCTTTCCGGAACGTCCAGGAGATATAGATGACTATAAACAAAAAAACAAGAATAGTCGCAAAAAGCGATTTTGATTTTAGTTCGTTTCCGATTGTCGGCCCGATCGACGAATAGCTCTGCTCTTTCGCGTTTGAATCCAAGTTGGCAATGGCATCGTCAATCGCCTGATGTTCATCTGGGCTTAACTCCCGAACGGTAACTCTATAGGTATTGTCGCTAAGGACGCGGATTTCGGCATCGGTATATCCAAGCGACTGGAGTGTCGATTGTATTTGAGTTTCCGTGATTTGCGAAGACACGATAAACTCCATGGTTGAACCGCCCGTAAAATCTATGCCAAATTTTAATCCGAACAAAATCAAAAATGTAACGCCCGTTGCAAGCAAAACGCCCGATATGGAGTAAAAGATTTTTCTTTTTTGAATAATTTTATACATACTATTGCTCTTCTTTCTTTTGCTCCTCTTTCACCCCAAAAAGCCAGAGAGGTCTTTTTCCTGAACGGCCGATAGTGAGACGAAGAAGTGTGCGAGTGATGGTAATTGCCGAAAACATACTGATTAAGATGCCAATGATAAGAGTGATGGCAAATCCCTTAATGAAACTTGTCCCGAACCAAATTAAAATCAGAGAGGTGATAATACTGGACATATTTGAATCACGGATTGACGTCCAGGCGCGTTCGAATCCGGTTTCGATTGCCCGAAGAAGCGGAGCACCCGCACGCAGTTCTTCTTTTGTACGCTCAAAAATAAGTATGTTTGCATCCACAGCTATGCCGATTGACAAAATAAATCCTGCTACACCAGCTAGTGTCAGGGTAATCGGCCACAGTTTGAAAATCGCTAGAATGATTATGGTGTAAATAGTAAGCGCGATAACAGCTAGGACGCCAGGGAGACGATAGTAGACGATCATAAATAATGCAACAAGCGCAAACCCAAGGATGCCTGCAAAAAAGCTTTTATAAATCGATTGTTCACCAAGCGAAGCTTGCACCGTTTGTTGCTGGATTAAGGTGATGGGTACTGGTAGAGCTCCAGAATTTAATCGTTTGGCTAAATCTTTCGCCTCATCAAGTGTAAAGCTGCCAGTAATAACTGCCTGCCCGTTGGTGATTTCGTCGTTAACCACTGGTGTCGATATTGGTGTGCCATCCAAATAGATAGCAACGGTTTTACCAATGTTTCGTTTTGTAATATCCGCAAAAAGCTTTGCTCCTTCGCTGTCAAACTGAAGAGCTACCTCTGGTTCGTTTGTAGTTTGGGTAAATTGTACGTTGGCCCGTTTAAGGTTTTTACCGGTCAAGCCCGTTGCGGTGTATGGTTCTTGTGTAGCTTCAGTTGTTGATAAGGTTCGAAAGAGTATGTGGCTGGCGCGGACCTGAAGCACATCCTTGCCATTTATATTAACTGAGTGTGAGTCTGTCCGCTTAATGATATGGTAGCCAAATTTCGTCTGAACGAGTTCGGGGTAAATTTCACCATCTTTCATTTTATTGAACAGCACATCATCAAAAGCTGGATCGTAGGTACCCTGTTGTGCGTATCCAAGATCACCACCTGCTTTTTCATTTGTAGTTGCGTTGATCGTATTTGAGGGATCCTCTGAGTATGTATTAGCGAGCTCAGCGAAATCCGCGCCATTCAGGGCTTGCTGGAGCACGTTCTGTGCTTTTTGTTTGGCGGCAGCATTTTGTTCTTCTGCTTGTTTTTTTTGTTCATCCGTAAGTGGAACCGGTTGAGCTTCTTCTTTGAATTCCAGTGTAGGTGTTTCACCAATCAATTTTATCGCTTCATTGACGTCGGTAATCCCAGCTAATTCTACGCTGATGCGGTAGGAATCCCCTGTTTTAATCGTACGAATAACCGGCTCGGAAACGCCATATGCATTTACCCGACGTTCAATGACATCTCTCACGCTATCAACTGCGGTTTGTTTATCCGATTGCGCAAGGGCGCTGGTATCTGCCTGGTAAAGTAACAGCGAACCACCTTTTAAGTCGAGACCAAGTCTGACATTTAAGTCACGACTAAATACGCCGATGTTAAAGCCGGGTGTTTTGGGATAATCGATAAAGGCAGCTCCAACAGCGAGTATCAAAATGCCCAACAAGCTCAGCCACATTTTTCTGCGGATCGTCATACAGATAAGGATTGTAGCATACTACCGATATTCTGCAATAAACGCGGACTTTTTCTCGGATTTTTCTGCAAAATGTTCCGCGCGTGTTACTTTAGTTCTATTGCCCATGACATTTTTTGTATTTTTTTCCTGAGCCACACCAGCATGGATCATTGCGCCCAATCTTAACTCCTTCAGGGGTGCGGTTGTTCGGCTGAGCTGTAGCTTGTTCAGTAGTAGATTGTGGTTGCTCGGGGGGTTTAGCTCCATTACTTTCTGGTTGCTGGCTTGGGATATTTGCGAACTGCTGAGAGTTGGAGGTTGCTTGTTTAGCCGGAGCGTTATAAATCAATGAAGGCTTTTCTGGCTGCTGAGCTAAGCCTGGCGCTTGTTCGGCAAGTTTTATTTTAAATAAACTGTAGACGACTTGATGGCGGATGTTTTCAAGAAGTTCGTTAAAAAGCCGGAAAGACTCTTTTTTGTACTCGACTAGTGGATCACGTTGTCCGTAGCCGCGCAGGCCGATTCCCTGTCTCAGGTAATCCATAAGCGATAAATGTTCGACCCACAAACTATCAATGGAGCGAAGATACACGGCTCGCTCTACTCTGCGAATTTGTTCTTCATCACCATTTACCTTTTCAAATTCAAGGTAAGCGTCATCCGCAAGTTTTCTACAGTATTCTATTATCGCGTTTCGTGCGACATGGGCTATGGGGGCGTCATGGGGCCCGGATTTTTTTATAATATCTTCGAGCCGCATGCGTGTTTTCAATTGTACGGGAAAAATCGTATCTATCACCTCATAAATTTCGTCTAAGTTCCACTCGTCGATAATTTCACTTGATGTATGGAATTGAATAACCCGTTCGAGTTCATCATAGATCAGCTGTTTAATCACCGGCTTAATTCCCTCTTTCTGTGTTACCGAATGCAGGATTTCACCGCGTTTTTTGTAAATGATTTCGCGATGCTTGTTAATCACATCATCGTATTCAACAAGATGCTTTCTGATATCGAAGTTATGCCCCTCAACTTTTTTTTGGGCGGATTCGATTGAACGGGAAATTAGCCTATTCTCAATTGGCATATCATCTGGTACGCCGAGTCGCTCCATCATTGACTTCATACGATCTGAGCCAAAAATACGCATCAAATCATCTTCTGTTGATACATAAAATTGTGATGAACCCGGGTCTCCCTGACGTCCGGAACGTCCACGTAGCTGATTGTCGATACGGCGCGATTCGTGTCGCTCGGTACCGATGACGTGCAGGCCGCCTAATCTCTTCACTTCGGCCTGTTCTTCTGGGGTCGAATGTTTACCGCCTAAAACAACATCAACACCTCGACCCGCCATGTTTGTGGCAAGTGTCACATTTCCTTTTTTCCCCGCATCCTCAATAATATTAGCTTCACGTGCGTGATTTTTTGCATTTAAAATATTATGCGTTATCCCGTCACGGTTCAGAAGCTCGCTTAACGCCTCGTTTTTTTCAATTGAAATTGTACCCACCAAAACTGGCTGACCCCGCTCTTGCCGAAGTTTTATTTCCCGGGTTACCGCCATGAACTTTCCTTTTTCGGTTTTATAAATGCGGTCGGGACTATCACTTCTTGCGATTGGTTTATTGGTTGGAATAACAATAACCTCTAAGCCGTAGATTTTATTAAACTCCTCTGACTCTGTTGCAGCCGTGCCGGTCATACCGGATATTTTTTTATATAGTCGGAACAGGTTTTGAAAAGTTATAGTGGCCAATGTTTGGTTTTCTTGTTGAACAGCTACATTCTCTTTCGCCTCAATTGCTTGATGTAAACCTTCAGAATATCGCCGACCAAACATGAGGCGGCCAGTAAATTCATCGACGATAACTACTTCGCCATCTTTTACCACATAATCTTTATTAAGCTTAAACAGAGCTTTGGCACGTAATGCCTGTTCAATATGATGAATGGTTTCGATGCCTCCTGCCGTATAGATATTATCAACGTGAAGCGTATTTTCCATTTTTGTAATTCCCTCTTCGGTAAGAGTGACGGCACGCATTTTTTCGTCGATATTATAATCCTTGCCCTCTTGCAAACCCTGAACGTAGCGCGCAAATTCTTTGTATTTTTCACTTGAGGCGGTTGAAGGCGCTGAAATGATAAGCGGCGTTCTTGCTTCATCAATAAGAATGGAATCAACCTCATCGATGATGGCGTAATGCAAATCACGTTGCACCTTGTGCTCAAGTGTCGGGGCCATATTATCGCGGAGATAATCAAACCCGAACTCATTATTAGTCCCATAAGTGATATCACACGCATAGGCTTCTTTTCTTTCTATGGGCTCAAGGTGCTCGTAACCTTCGTTACCAGTATCGTTTTTTGAATATCGGAAGGCTGATTCATGCTGAATAACGCCGACGCTTAGTCCAAGAAAATCATATATTTGACCCATCCATTGAGCGTCGCGACGGGCCAAGTAATCGTTGACAGTTACTATATGCGCGCCTTTTCCTTGCAATGCATTTAGGGATGCGGCTAGCGTAGCGACGAGCGTCTTACCTTCTCCGGTTCTCATTTCCGCGATTTTGCCTTGATGTAAGACAATACCTCCTATGATCTGCACATCAAAATGTCTTTGTTTGAGTGTTCGTTTTGCTGCCTCGCGGACTAAACTAAATGCGTCAACCAACACATCATCAAGTGACTGCTTTTTATCTATTATTTTCTCTCTTAACGATAAAAAGCGGCTTCGGATTTCCTCGTCCTGAAGTTTTTGAATTTCCTTTTCACGGGCATTCACCGCGTCTACTGTTTTTGAAAGTGACTTTACAGCGCGAGCGCTTGTATCACCAAATACCTTCTCGAAAAATCCCATAGTACATTATACGCGTGAGGTGCTTAGCTTTTTTTACCTTCCAGCTTTTTTTTGTGCTTCATGAGCTGTGTTTTCAGTTTTTGAATAGTCGATTCTACTGTTGTGTAAAAATCTTGCCCCCTGGAGCCGGCTTGAATATGTATTTCGCCGTCTAACCAAATTTCGACCCTGAATTTTGTATTATCGCGTTCTTTTTTGTCTGCGTCAAGCTCTATTTTTGCCTGATAGATCTTTTTGTCGTACCTTGAGAGCATGGTGATTTTCTTTTCGACAAAATCTTTGTTCGCTTTTGAGGGAGTAAAATTTTTCCCGGTTATAATGATATTCATAATATTAAAAACCAATATATCTTATTTCTTCTTGCAATTGTATGCCTCGCTTATCGCGGGCTTGCTGTTTTACATAACTAATGAGCTTAATGATGTCTGTAGCTTTCGCGCCGCCAAGATTAAGTATGAAGTTGCCATGATCAGTTGCTATTTGCGCTTTTCCGATACGTTTTCCTTTCAGTCCCAGTTGATCAATAAGCTGACCCGCAGGAACCTCTTTTGGATTTTTAAACACACACCCTGCGCTTGAGCTGCCACTTGGCTGCTTTGAGCGTCGTGATAAATACTCCTTCATAGTCTTTTGTATTTCATCAGTTGCTTTGCGTGTTAAGCGGAAAACCCCTTCTACAATTAAACGCTCCTGAGAATCTTTGAAGATACTGTTCCGGTAGGCATAATGACACTCATCACCGGTAAACTGTTCTTTTGTCGCATTTGTCATGTTTACTACAATGACGGTTTCAATCGAGGAATTAATCCATTCTCGAGCTGTTCCAGCGTTACCAACTAAGGCTCCACCAACCGAACCTGGAATACCCACTAAATGCTCTACTCCGCTCAAGCCCTTGTTTGTGCAAAATTGCACGAATCGCTGGAGGCTGATTGAAGATCCGGCCCGTATCTTATTGTCTTGCTGTTCTAATTTTTTAAGCTTCGGATGTATTACAACTCCACGAAAACCCTCATCAGAAATGAGGATATTACTTCCCCCGCCAATGATAACGTAGTCAATTTTTGTTTCTAGAATAGCTGAGGCAAGAACAACAACTTGCTCAATGGTTTCCGGTTCAGCGAGCACGTCAGCGGTTCCGCCTATCTTAAAGGTACTTAATCCGCTCATCGGTGCCTGTTCTGCAAAAGGTATGCCCGATTTCTTTATTTTATCCACTAATGTAACCATGTGCGTATTGTATCGTGAAGAATAGTTTACGTGAAGGTTTACCGCGACTGAAGCGCCTCTTCAAAATCCTGACGTAGTTTTGTGATATCCCCGGCGCCAACAAAAACAATGACATCGTCTTTTTGTGCTTCACGGAGAAGATCTTTCTTGAGTGGGTTAAATGAGGGATAAAAAGCAACGTCTATGCCCTGTTTTTGCAATGGTTCGACCAGACGTTCAGAGGTGTCAGTTTTGCCTTTTCTTCCCGCGACAGAATATATTTCAGCTAGGAAAAGTTTGTCGATTCCATTAAATGCACTTAAGAATCTTTCATATAATTTTGTAAACCGATCCTCCTGATGAGGCTGATAGACTAGAAGTATTCGACGTTTTTCGTAGGATTGACGAAGAGCACTAATAAGCGCTTTGATTTCTGTTGGGTGATGGGCATAATCATCGATTACGGTTACGCCTTTCTTTGTTCCACGGACATCAAAGCGTCGCCATACCCCCTTAAAAGATTTAATCGCTTTTGCAATCTCCTCGCTTTTGACCCCCAAAATTTTTGCGCAGGTGAATGCCGCGGCAGCATTATATACGTTATGTCTGCCCAAAAGCGACATCTCGATTCGCTCATATGCCTGCTCGTGATGCATAACAAAGGAGGTTGATGATTTACCAAAACTGACGTCAGTAAAGTAATAGTCCGCTTTCGATCCATATGTTATTACTTTCATTGACTGGGTGTTTTCAAGAAGTTCAGTCGTGTGCATATCGTCTGCATTAGCAATAATAATTCCGTCTGAAGGAAGGCGAAGTAAATATTCCTGAAATACTGCTTTTATATGATTAATATCACGGTAGTAGTCCAAATGGTCCTCATCAATTGTCGTCAAAATAATCATCTTGGGTTTGTAATTTAAGAAGGAGGCTTTGTACTCGTCTCCCTCAACGACAATGTATTTACTTTTGCCTAGCCGCTCATTTTTACCATTGAAATCTTTTACAAATGACCCAACAATAACGGTTGGATCAAGTTTTGATTTCACTAGCACATGTCCAAGCAATGCTGTCGTGGTGGTTTTCCCGTGTGTGCCTGAAATGGTAATGCCGAACATTGGCATCATAATATGTCCGATCATCTCAGGATAGGAGACCTCAACAATTCCTCGTTTACGGGCGGCAATTCGTTCTGGATTTGTCTCGGGAACCGCAGGAGAAAAAACAACGACCTGCGTATTTTTGGGTAGATTACTGGCTTTATGTGGTCCTATAAAAATTTGCACCTCCTTATCAGTAAATGTTCGCGTAACATCGGATTCAACAACATCAGAACCGCTTATGGTTTTTCCTTGCTCAATAAATAATCGAGCTATTGCGGAAACGCCAATTCCTCCGATGCCGATAAAGTGCACATACTGGGCTTTTTCTGGAGAATGCATATATAGAGTCTCTGGTTTTTTCATAAATCTTTTTTAATCTGTTCAATAATACAGGAAATTGCGTCGTGAGGAAAAGCGTTTACTATAGCTTTTGACAGCTGTTCTTTTCTTTTTTCGTCCTTGAGTAGCGAAATAATTTCTTTTAGCAGGGATTCTTCGCCGTCGGCCTGAGCAATAACTAGCGCAGCATTTCTTTCTGCAAAATAAACAGCGTTGTGCTCCTGATGGGAATCGGGCATTGGGACTATTATAGTTGGCTTTCCAAGTGCGCTTAACTCAGCGAGAGTTCCCATGCCAGCACGAGTAACGACGAGAGAAGCTTTCGAGAAAGCATCTAGGATTTGTTCTCGTGTTCCATGTTCAAAACTAAAATATTTTTTTTGAGGGCTGATGCTTCTGAACGATCGGTTTGTATTGCCGCGGAAATGAATAACTTGGCAACTTGCCGATAACGCGTTTATATTCTTTTCAACGAAATGGTTCAGCCACCGCGAGCCTGTTCCGCCGCCCGTAATAACCAGTATTGGCTTTTGGGGCGTGATCCGTTTTGGCAGGTGTGGAACAGGAATGCCGCATATTGTTGTTTTTTGGGGGGAGCCAATTTTCTTTGCCACGAACCGATTAGAGGCAAAAATATATTTAGCCTTGGAAAACAGCAGGGTATTTGCCAATCCGGGGTCAACATCTAACTGCATAACTGCATACGGAATATGTAATCGACGAGCAGCTAAACAGACAGGAACACCGACATAGCTGCCCGCAGTTATAATAATGTCCGGTTTGAATTCTTTAAGAATTTTTCTGGCTTTATAGTAAGAAGTAAAAAGATTTGGAAATTCACTAATTGTCCGTAAACTCAAAAAACGCCGCAAACGGAATGTTCGAATACCAACAAAGGGGATATGCTGGTTTTCAATATACTCACGTTCGGGTCCCGAAGCAGTTCCGATCCACATGCGAGATGACGCGTTGTCGAGGGCTGAAAGTGCAAGAAGCGGTGTAACGGATCCGAGTGTCCCTCCTCCAGTATAAAGTATACGCATATTATTTTCTTACTTGCTTTGAGACATTTAACATTATCCCGACTGAGGCAAGGGTAAGCATTAATGATGATCCTCCATAGCTGATAAATGGAAGTGGAATTCCGGTGAGCGGTATAAGGGAAGATAATGCAGCAATATTCATAAATGCTTGAAGAACAATCCAGGAAATAATCCCTGTAACAAGCAACTTACCGAATTCGTCCGGAGCACGCTTTGCGATCCTCACCCCCCGGATAAACAAAAATAAAAAAGTTGCGATGAGAAGAGCGCTTATGAGAAACCCAAGCTCTTCGGCTATAACAGCGAAAATTGAATCCCCCGCAGACTCGGGAAGATAGTTAAACTTTTGTCTCGATTTACCTAAACCAACACCCAAAAAGCCACCCGACCCTATTGCAATCAAAGACTGGTATACATGATAACCGCTTCCCTGAATGTCGCTTTCAGGGTTCAAAAATGAAGTAAGCCGCTGCAGACGATACGGTGCCAGCTTAATCAGTAGAAGGAATAGTACTCCCCCAGCTCCGATCATCGAAAAAATATATTTCATATCGACCCCCGCTGAAAATAGGATAACGCCAGCGACAAGAGTGATAACTGACATAGTACCCATATCAGGCTGAGCGATAATCAAACCCGCAATAATGACGAGCAGAACAGCAAATTGGTAAATACTTTGTTTTGCGATTTTCCCTGTCTTACCTTTTTGAGATTCGAGCCATGCTGAAAGATAAATTATAAAAGCGAGCTTTGCGAGTTCAGAAGGCTGGAAAACTACGCCTCTAATCGAAATCCATCTGCTGCCTCCAAGCAAACTCGCGCCGATCCCTGGAATAAAAACAAGGAAAAGAAGCACAATTGCAACAATCAGAAGATGAAATGAATATTTTTTTAAAATCCTGTAATCAACATTCATCATCACAATCAGCAAGGCGATACCGATAACGAAACTGATGAGCTGTTGTTTGATAAAATGATAGCTGTCGCCAAATTTTTGAAAGCCAAGCGGGGATCCGGCGGATGTAAGCATGATGAGACCAAAAACGCATAGGAGGAGCACTACTCCGAGCAATACGTAATCTATGGATCCATTTTTTGCGTATGATTTCATTTTATTCTCTTAATAAGGTCAGCATACTGATCTCCACGGTCAAATTCGTGTGTAAACATTCCAAAACTCGCCGCACCCGGCGACAGAATAATGACATCGCCCGCCCCCGAATCTTTCCAGCATTGATTAACTGCCTGAGAAAGCGAGGTAAAAATTTTTTTTGAGGTGTCAAAATGAGTCTTTGCAAGGAATCTTTTTGTAGCCGATCCTCGCAATGGATAGAGTATTACCTTATTGTCTTTGGGTAGTTTTGTGATTTGAGAAAAGTCTAAACCTTTGTCGGATCCCCCTATAATACAGCGAATAACCGCCGTCGGGTGTAATTCTCGAATGGTTTTATAGGCAGCAACAAAGGCATCAGGAGATGTTGCTGTTGTATCATTATAAAAAACCCTTTTTTTGTATGTACGAATTTTTTCTAGGCGGTAAGGAACTCCTGAAAATTGACTGATTGCCTTACGAATCTTAACAATTGGAGCGCCGCAAACATAGGCGGCTGCTACTGCAGCTAGAATATTCTGTTCATTGTGCGTGCCAGGTAATTTCAAGTTACTTTTTTTCGCAATGAAATGATCTTTTTTTCCTATCCTCAAATAAAGTGTATCCCGCTTTTTATAGCTACCATTTCTTCCTTTTGGGAGCATTTGAACCGAAAAAAAGAGTACCTGAGCTTTTGTTTTTTTTGCTAGCTCGCGAATGCGGCGATCATCGTAATTGAGTACGGCAAAATCAGTCTTCATCTGGGTGACAATCACTTTAGACTTAGCTGCGAAGTAGTGAGAAAGAGACGAATAGCGATTCATGTGATCACGATAGAATGTAGTGAACACCGACACCTTTGAATGAAGTGAAGAATCCTCTATTTGAAATGAAGAGGCTTCAAGGATGACACGCGATTTTTTTGCTCTCTGCACAAGCGTCAATGCGGGAATTCTGTTATTACCAGCTACTACAGTAGGAAAACCAGCCCAGCGGAGGATGTGGCCAATCAACTCCGTTGTTGTAGTTTTGCCTCTTGTACCCGTCACTATGCAGTCAATTTTTTTGTCTATCTCTTCTTGAAAAAGATCTAAATCGCTTAAAATTGGTTTATGAAGTTTTTTTGCATATTGGAGCAAAGTATTTGAGGTTGGTACACCAGGATTTTTTATACAGACATCCGCCCAAATAACATCTGATTTTTTTTGTGTGCCGAATGTTCCCGCAATTTTACCTAACCCGTGCAAACTTTTACTGAGTTGCTTTCTCGTCTTTATGTCGGTCACTCGGATTTTAGCACCACGTTTTTTTAGAAAATGAAAAACTGATCTACCGCCCCCATGCAGACCAAATCCTATCAACAAAAATTTTTGTTTTTTTATTAAACCCACCTTAGCCATAAAACTGATAGTAATCAATGATGGCAAAAATGATACCGATTGCGGCGGTTACACCAGCGATAATCCATAAACGCATAACTATTTTAGCTTCGCTCCATCCGATGGCCTCAAGGTGATGGTGAAATGGGGCCGACAAAAAAAGTTTTTTCTTTTTTAATTTTCGCCAAGCTATCTGCAGTATTACCGAAAGCGATTCAAGAACGAGGATAAATCCGATGACTGGGAGAAGAAAAAGCGAGTTAGTAAGCATCGCAACTATTCCCAATGTAACGCCTAAAGACATTGAGCCAGTATCTCCCATAAAAAATCGGGCCGGGGTGATGTTGTACCACAAAAAAGCGAGAAGGGACCCGATGATTACTGCACAAAACGTGGCTAAATCATACTTTCCCTGCATAAAGGCGATAGCGGCAAATGCCGCAAACCCGGCGAGCAGGATACCACCAGCCAGCCCATCGAGTCCATCCGCCTCGTTGACAGAAAAAGAGGTCGCGATGATGGTGAGAAAGAAGATCGGAATGTACCAAATGCCGATATCGAAGTTTCCTACAAACGGAACATGGATAGTTGTCCAGTCTAATTTTGTATAAAACCACCAAGCGCCGACTAAAGCGATAATAGCGTAAATAAGGAGTCGGTGTCGAACTCGTAAGCCGCCACCATGAGCCCCCTTTTGTTTTATATTGAAAATATCATCTATTAATCCAACCAGAGCTGATGCAACCAGAGCACCTAGTGGCAGATACGTTTCGGGGCGTGATAAAAAATTAAACTGTTCGAAAGCGCTGTTAGGAAAAATTCGTGCTAATGCATAAAAAAGAAATATCACCAGTACCACCGTCCCCCAAATGAGGATGCCCCCCATCGTTGGCGTTCCGGCTTTTTTTTCATGTAATTTCGCAAAAATTGGTGTTTCTGATTTATCGCGGATTATTTTTTTTGCTCGGTATTTATATAAAAAGTAGGTCAGCGCTGGGGTGGCAGTAAACGCAAATAAAAAAGAAAAAGTCGCGAGAAGAAAAATGATGAGTAATGTATTCATCTAGCGAGTATTTTGTGAAATAATAAGATAAAGGCCAGTTGAAAGCATAAGAGAGAGTAGCAAAGTGACAAAACTAAGTGCGATGGCAATGTTTCTCTGGCGTACATAAAAGATGTACGCTAGGGTAAAATTTATAAGAGCAATAACTCCCCCTGCGACAGGAATCTCATATAGCCGGTGCCAGGGTCCTAGCAAATCGATGCCAAATGGGATAGTATAGTGCAAAATGAGTAAGCGGTCGGTCGGCTGAATCCGCAAATAAATAAACAAAGCTCCTCCAAGCAAAAGGAGGGCGGTAAACACCATCGTTTGCCAAATAATCGGTTGAGTAAAAAAATGTTTAAGCCGGAGTAAATTCATGTCTCAGAAAACAATCAAATATATTTTTGTTAGCTCACTTGTTTTGCTATTTTTAGCTTCAGGATATCTGCAGGTATGGCTTGCTCGCCATGAAACACAAACAATTGATGAGGGCGTGCATATTTCCGCCGGGTATTCCTATATCACCACAGGTGATTTTCGACTTAATCCCGAGCACCCACCTTTAGCCAAGCAATTAGCCGCTTTGCCGCTACTTTTTGTAAAACCGACCCTTCCAACCAATACAACTGCTTGGGCTGAGGCTGAACAATGGCAGTTTGCCCATGATTTTCTTTATGAATCCGGAAATAATCCCCAGCAAATCCTTTTTTTGGGCAGAATCCCGATGATCATCCTTGCGCTCATCTTAGGGCTGTGCATTGCGCGATGGACATACGAGCTCGCTGGGAAAATTCCCTCTCTCGTCTCGTCTGTTTTGTATGTAAGCTCACCGCTTTTTCTGACTCATGGGCATCTTATTGCTACCGATGTGCCGGTAACACTTGGCGTAACAGCTGCTGCGTATTTTTTTGTTAAAAGTCTTAGGTCTAAATCCTGGAAATGGGTTCTCTTGACCGCTGTTGCTACTGCCTTCGCCAGTGATGTCAAATTTACCGGACTTATTCTTTTTGGATTAATTCCCGTTCTCTATGCGCTCGTCTATCTATTCGCTGGCAAACGGCTCCCCCATCTTAGCAGTAAGCACTTTCTCGTTCTGTTCGGTTCAATGATTGTTGCTACTTTTTTGCTCGCCTCCCTCACAACGGGATTCCAAGTTAACGTTTCCTCTCACGACCCTTTCTTGGGAATGCACCACATTGAGCAAGCGAAAGAGTTTATTATTGAATTTCCTAGCGCATTTCGTTGGTTTCCACGTTTCTATCTTTGGGTGTTAGAGCACGTCCATTTCGTCGCATACCCATACGCGTCGGGACTGTTTGAATTTATTACCCATTTTGAAGTCGGGCACGAATCGTATTTTCTGGGCAACTATGATGATATGGGAAACATCTGGTACTTTCCAGTCGCTTTTCTAATCAAAACACGCTTAGCCGTACTCGTATTATTATCACTAATTTTAACCCTTTTCGTCAAGCGTACTTACTGGGCCTGGAAGTTCAAATTATATACATTTTCTTTCAAAAAAAAGCTGAGGCAGTGGGCGGAAGGCTGGAATCCGGAGTTATTTATTCTAGTTGGGCTTCCAGCTCTTTTCTTTGTGTCAGCACTGCAATCAAAAGTAAATATCGGAGTCCGCCACATCCTTATCGTATATCCGTTTCTCTACATATTAGTCAGCTTACTTTGGTCTGTCAGGATACATCGGCAGAGAATATTTCGTTGGCTTATAACCGCCGTCCTCGCGGTTGCACTGATCTCAACTGCCGCTGTTTGGCCATTCCCAATGACTTATTTTAGTGAGGCTGTTGGTGGCGCCTCACAGGGCCATAAATATATTATGAACTCTAACCTTGATTGGGGGCAAAACCTTTTCTATCTACGAGACTACTTACACAATCATGATGTTGATACGATATGCTTCGGTTATTTCGGGCAAGGGCAGTTAAGCGATCTTGGAATACATATTCGGCCACTCTATTCAAATAGAGATGTAACGAACTTCGGAACGCCTGATTGCGTTGTAGTCGTCAGCGTCCAGGTGTTATATAACAAGGAGCAAAACTTTACTTGGCTGCAGAAGCTTACGCCGAACGCGGTCATTGGCGACTCCTTCTACATTTATGATTTGCGAAATCAAGTGACCAATTGAAAAAAATGGCGTTTTATGATATAATGTATGCATAAAACGAACTAAAATGAAGGACGAAGCATTAGTCAATATACTCCAGTCTTCAGGGCTGATCGATGACACGGCGCTGCAGGAGGCGAAAACAAAAGCCCAAGAGAAAAAAACTACGCTCATCAAGTATTTACTTGAGGAGAATGTTATTGCCGAAAGTATTCTTTATGAGGCGATCGCGCATTATTTCGATCGCGAATTTATTGATCTCAAAAAACAAACAATCCGGAAGGATATCTTAACCACCCTGCCAGAGGCCATGGCTCAGGCGCAAAAAGTCGTCGTTTTTGATAAGACTCCCGACGGTTTGAAAATCGCAACGACCAAACCTGAAAATCTGCAGGTATTTGAGTTTATACGAAAAAAGACCGAGCTTCCCTTGCAGGTTTTCGTTACGACACCTTCAAGCTTAAAAGAAGCGCTTAATCAATATCACAAAGGGCTGTCGGCCGAGTTCAAAGAAATAACCTCTAAAAAAGAGGCCGAAGAAGGGCAACCCGCTGCAGTAAAGGAGGGTGAAAAAAATTTAAAGGATTTAGCACAAGATCTTCCTATTGTAAGAATTGTGGATAGTATATTGGAGTATGCGATTTTCGAAAATGCATCCGATATCCATATTGAGCCAGCCGAAAAAGAAGTGGGGGTAAGATATCGAATAGATGGTCGCTTAAAAGAGGTTATGCGTCTCCCAAAAAAAGTCGCCCCCGGAATCATCGCGCGCATAAAAATTTTATCTTCACTAAAAATAGACGAACATCGACTACCGCAGGATGGACGTTTTAAGATTTCCACAAAAGATTATAAGGTAGCATTTCGTGTTTCTATACTTCCTGTCTTTGACGGGGAAAAAGTTGTTCTTCGTCTGCTAGATGAGGGCGCTCAAGTCCTTACACTTAAACAGCTCGGGCTTCAGCAAAAACCGCTTGATATGTTAAAGCGGAACTTCTTAAAACCACACGGTATGATTCTCATTACCGGTCCAACGGGAAGCGGTAAAACCACAACCCTATATACCATTTTAAATATTTTGAATAAACCCGAGACCAATATTTCAACTGTAGAGGACCCAATCGAGTATCGGATGCCTCACGTCAATCAGAGTCAAGTTAATCCGAAAATTGGATTCACTTTTGCCAGTGGTCTACGCTCGTTGCTCCGGCAAGACCCGAACATCATAATGGTCGGGGAAATTCGTGACAATGAGACCGCTGAAATAGCCGCAAATGCTGCAATGACCGGACACTTAGTCCTTTCAACCCTTCACACGAATGATGCGGTAACCGCCTTGCCGCGTTTAGCCGAGATGGATGTCCCTTCTTTTCTCATAGCTTCAACAACAAATGTCATTATGGCACAGCGTTTGGTGCGCAAAATCTGCCTACACTGTATACAAAGCTATACGTTAAATAAATCAGCTATTGATGAACTCAAAAAACATTTTGACCTAGACGGTATATTGCAAATGATGGCAAAAGAAAAAATTATTACTGACCCAAAAACCCCCCTTGATTCATTGCTGTTTTACCGCGGGAAGGGGTGCAAACAATGCGGAAATACGGGGTACAAAGGCCGTATCGGTATCTATGAAATTCTTGAGATTACGCATACAGTTGCCCAAGCAATTATGGGCAATGAAAATGCTGAACAGCTGCGAAAACGCGCACAAGAACAAGGGATGATGACCATGGTTCAGGATGGCTTTATTAAGGCTAAAAATGGCATCACTACCCTGGAAGAAATTTTACGTGTAACACAAGAATAATATGGCCCTGTTTAAGTACGTTGCCCGCAATCAAGACGGAAAAAAAGAAGAGGGCGAAATAGAGGCAAAAAATCAGACTGAAGCTGGACACAACCTGCAGAATAAGGGTTTGCGGATCCTAACCATCGCCGAAAAAAGAGAAAAGAAGGGTCTGCAAATCATCCCCCAGAGAATTAGTTCTGTTGATAAAATCTTTTTTACGCAAAATCTGTACATTATGATACGGACGGGCTTTTCCCTTGCGCGGGGATTAAAAACTCTCGTGCTACAAACTGAAAACAAACGCTTCAAAGGAATTATTGAAAAACTGCGTTCAGATGTTGAAAAGGGTATCACGCTATCTAAAGCAATGGAAAAATTCCCAAAAATTTTTGACGAACTGTTTGTCAATATGATCGCGGCCGGTGAAGTAAGCGGTAAATTGGAAGAGGTATTACAGCAGCTAACGATTCACATGAAAAAAGATCACGCGTTGCTTTCAAAAGTTAAAAACGCAATGACCTACCCGCTTATTATAGTTATTGCCATGCTTGGCATTGGGACTGGTATGATTATTTATGTCATCCCACAAATAAAATTTATTTTTGATAGCGCCGGTGCTACTTTACCGCTTCCGACAAGAATTGTACTCGGACTTTCTGATATCTTGCAGCACTACGGGCTGTATATCTTTGTCGGTTTAGTCGGTCTCACCTTTTTGTATTTCCGTTTTCTAAAAACCCAGCAGGGAAAAAAAATAATTCACAAAGTCATGCTAAAGACGCCGATACTCGGAGGCATTGTCAAGAAGGTTAACACCGCCCGTTTTACCAGAAACCTCTCTTCGCTTCTAAAAACTGATATTCCGATTGTGCAGAGCTTCGGAATCATTGAGCGCACTCTAGGGAATTATTATTACAAAAAAGCGATGAAAGAAACTGCTGAAAAAGTGAAAGAAGGCGTAACTATCTCACAGGTTTTAGAGCAGTTCCCTGACTTGTTTCCACCAATTCTCATTCAAATGGTCTCAGTTGGTGAGCAGAGCGGAACTTTAGAAGTCATAGCAGAAGAAATTGCGCAGTTTTATGAGGAAGATGTTGATCAAACCATGACAACACTGCCAACAATTTTAGAGCCAGTTATTATGTTAGTTATCGGAGCAGCAGCCGGCGTGCTGGTAGCCGCAATCATTTTACCGATATATTCACTCAGTGAGGCGATTTAAAACACTACATCCCCAAGGATTCACCTTCATTGAAACACTCATAGGTGTTTCATTGCTTGTGTCACTCATTGTCGTATCCGGTTCAATGGTAAAGGTTCTTTCGATTTCTCACAAACTCCGTTTGAAGCAGACGGCATATTCCGTACTATCAGAAGAATTGACCTACTTAAGGAGTCGCCCATATGCAGAAATAACCAATGTTTCGAACGCGGATTTTAGAGGGATCCTTTACCACAAAGGTAAATTTGTTGTCACCGCAGACCAATCGGTAAGCGGCTCTCAATCAATTCACGTTTCTCAGGGTACTACGTCTGATGCAAATACGATTTCCGCCCTCACTACTCCCCCTGTAGGAGCAATAGCAGCTGATGCTAGTTACTCTGCCTCTGTTTTTGTCCCGTCAACAAATTCTGCTGATTGGCAGATTGCGCTTCCTTTTCGCGCGATAGACGAAAACAACATGTACATTCTTCGCATGGACAATAACTCGATAGACTTCATTGTATATGCTGACGGAGTCCCGACAACACTACTCACCACAACCCAAACCGTGGCAACCGATACCTGGCATACATTGGCTATTACTGCCTCAGCAGATAGTTTTCAGTTTACCTATGATGGATCCCCTCTCAGTGCTTCAGCAATAGTAAATAACACTTATAGCAAAGGAAGTGTTGGCTTCGCGACCTACGGAACTACTGACGCCTACGTTGATAATGTTACCCTGCAGACAAATCTTGATACGTATCTGTGGAATTTTGATAGTGCAGATGATTACGTAAGCAGACAAGCAGCCGGTTGGAAACGCTCAGGTCTATATGATCTCCCTTCGGCGGCCGCATCCCTAACGATCTCAGACGAACAAGCTGACGCTAAATCACCTCTCAAAAATATTTTAGTCACCGTTTCTTGGAACGATGGCATTGCATCAACCGCTTCAATAGAAACATATGTTGCGCAAACAGGTATCTCAAAATAGACCAGGCTTGACCTTTATTGAATTGCTTATTTCTATAGCGGTTATCGGCGTTGTTGTGGTTGTTATAGTCGCAGTCCTCGCTTCGCAGAACTCTTCTTTTAGGGAAGAAGCCATTCGCAACCGTCTGACAACAGACGAAACCCAAACTTTAAATGATATCCAGTACAATCTTATCTCAGGATCACAAATCGAAGCTTCCTATACTTACGACAGCACAGTTTATACAACTGATTCTGACACTATTGTGATTGCTATGCCGACAATCGATGCAACAGGTGGCTTAGTCGCCAACAGTTCTGATATGTACATCGTAACCCGGGAGACGGGAACCACCGACATCCATGTGCTTCTTATCCCCGATGCCTCAAGCGGACGACAGGCACAAAATAAAATTGCTATTCAGAACGCGACAGACTTCATAATCCGATACGATAACGAAGACCCAACTCTTTCAACTTTATTTTCAGTTACCCTTCAGGTCTCAAAGCAAACGAGTGCTAATCGACTAATTGAATCAACTCAAACCATGACGTATGACCTTCGAAATGCATAAACTATTGCGGGTAAAACGCCCAGGAAATTTTATTATCATTGTACTCGTGGTTATCACTTTTGCGATGATTGAGGTCGCAGCTGCCTACGGATTAGTTTCAGCTACAAGTAAAATAGTCCGTGGATACGCCTACAAACAAACAGCTATTCATATTGCGGAAGCTGGTGTGGATCGCTCCGTCTGGTGTCTCAATCACCCTTCCACTTGCGGTAATCCCTACTCAGGCGAAACGCGCCAGCTCACCGGAGGCGAATACGTAGCGACCATCACCACTCTTTCAACAAACGTCCGTAAAATCGATGTTACATCCTATATCCCTTCCCAATCTCAACCAGACAAGACTGCCCACCTGCAGGCTTCAATAGGAATAGATTCAACGACAATTTCATTTAATTATGGCGTCGAAGTTGGTAATGGCGGTCTTGAAATGCAGAATAACTCTCAAATTATTGGAAATGTTTACGCTAATGGTCCGGTTCTTGGATCTAACGGCGCTTCAATTACCGGCGACACCTTTGTCGCAACGGGCATGACACTCGATCAATCGTGGGAAATACAAAATCAAGACCAAATCTTCGGGTTAAAGGCATCAAATTGCTCGAGCTCCACAACGGATGTAGCTGAAAGTTTTACGCCCTCTAGCAGCGAAACACTAAACATGGTCTCTTTGTATATTAAAAAAAACGGAAATCCTGCGGATATCAGTATCCATATTGTCGCAGATGATTCTGGCCACCCCTCGACAACCGCACTCAGTACGGGCACATTAAGCTCCAATCTTGTAACCAATAGCTACAACTGGGCCAATGTTACTTTTCCCTCGCCCGCCACGCTCACCTCAGGGACAACCTACTGGCTTGTAGCAGATGCTAATTGTGAGAAAAATAAGTACTGGATTTGGGGTAAAGACTCAAACAACGGCTATGGTAACGGTATTGCAAAAGCTTCGTCTGACTGGTCATCAGAAGGCTGGTCTTCTTTAACCGGAGATCTTAACTTTAGAACCTACTTAGGAGGGTCCCCAACTGCCCTTGATTCAGTTAACATTGGTGGTGACGCGCACGCCAACACTATCTCAAACGCAACTGTAACGGGAGACGCGTATTATCAAAGTATCTTTAATTCCACAGTTTCGGGGAGTGCATGCCCGAACAGTGCCTGCCATCCAGGATCAGACGACCCGCCAGTCCAACCATTTCCCGTGTCCGACGGAAACATCGTCCAATGGGAACAAGAAGCTGAAAACGGCGTGGTGGTTTTTAATGACCTTAATATAACAGCAGACACAACAATTGGACCAGAAAAAATTGTCGGCAACCTCACCGTTGGAAATGGTGCCACTGTTACGCTTAATGGCCCCGTTTGGGTAAAGGGAAATATTTTATTTGATACAAATGCCGCTATCCAGTTAAATCCTGACTTTGGCGATGGGAGCACAGTCATTATTGCTGACGACCCAGATAATCCTACGGTAAATGGACAAATTACCATCCAAAATAACGCAAACTTCCTTGGTACGTCATCAACGGCAAGCTTTATTATGTTGCTTTCAAATTACGAAGGTGCCGGCCACGCCATAGAAGTAACGAATAATACGCAAGCGGCAATTTTTTACGCGCATAAAGGCTCGATTTATCTAGCAAATAATGTTAATCTTAAGGAAGTCACCGGCCACACCATTATCATGTCGCAAAATGCGACCATAAATTACGAAAGTGGATTAGCAAATGCATCTTTTACTTCTGGGCCGGGGGCATCATGGAAAATATTAAGTAAATCTTGGAGAGAATTTTAATTATGCGGATTTTTAAGCCATTTGAAAGAGCGCACGGCGTTGACATCAGTGACCTTATGATGCGGCTCATGGAGGCATCTCCGTCAAAAAAGGGCATGGTAGTTCATTCTTTTTATGAGGTGCCCGTAGAACCGGGGGTCATCGAGGAGGGTGAAATTAAGAATTTTTCAAAAGCGCGCGAGTGCCTTACAAAATTGTACAAAAAAGCACCGGGACATTTAAATTCCGCGTTCGTTATAGTTGCCGTACCAGAAAGAAAAACGTTTACGAAGGTCGTCCAAATGGATCTGCTCCCTCCCGAGGAATTAAACGAGGCTATTAGATGGGAAGCAGAACAACATTTCCCGGTATCACTTGAAGACATGTATCTCACTTGGTCTCTCCTCGAGACAAAAAATAACAAAAACGTCATTCTCCTTTCAGCTACAGATCAGACACTACTGGAGCAATACATTGAACTTTTTACTAATGTCAAAAGACATATTATTGTTGCTGAGCCAGAATCATTTGCAGTTCAGCGCGCGCTACTGGGTGACGCCACCGTACCGACACTTATCATCGACTTGGGCGCGAGCAAAACGAGCTTAGCTATTGTTTCACAAGGAATCGTCCAGTATACGTCAACGATAAGCTTTTCAGGAAGGTCCCTCACCCTTCTTATAGCAAAGGAACTTAACCTGCCAGAAGCACAAGCAGAGCGTGCAAAAACTCTTTTCGGGCTGAACCCAAAAAAAAGCAAAGGGGTTATACGAAATCTTCTCATAGACAAATTCAATCCCCTTACCCAACATGTACAGGAAGTTCTCAAATATTATCAAACAAATTTCGACATAAGCGAGCCCATCCAGCAAGTTGTATTATGCGGCGGAGGTTCGCAGATGGAGGGCATACACCAATTTCTTGCGGATACACTTGACTTGCCGGTTCAAAACTCAATACCCCAGATTAACCAACACAAAAAACTTGGGCGCAAGTTTACCCAAAGTCATATCCTTTCATTTACTACAGCCTTGGGACTCGCACTCCGAAGTGATCTGCAAAAACCGTTCGAGATGCTTAGACGAAATATATGAATGCGCTATTAAATTTTTTACCACAAGATAACCGATCAGAGGTGCGCACATTGCTCATAAGCTCAGTACTTTTTAAATCGCTTATTTTTCTTGCTGTTTTACTTTTCATATTTGGGGGCGCGCTTTTTGGGATGCAATTTCTCTTCAAGCAAGAAGTGGCAAGAATTCAAAATCAGCAAAAAACGCTTGAAACACAGACTAAGGGTTCAGGCTCTCTTGATGTTGAGAACGCGATAAAGGATCTTAATAATAAAACCCAGCGTATCGAGGACATTCAGAAAACATTCGTCTACTGGACAATAGAACTCAACCGAGTTCAGACATTTATCCCATCAGGCGTTACCATTAGCGAAATTTCAATAAATAGTTCAACCAAAACCGCCAAGTTCACCGGTGTTGCAACCACCCGTGATGCCTATTATGCATTTGAAAAAGCGCTCCAATCATCGGCATTTGTAGAAAACGCCGATCTCCCAATTTCATTGCTAAAATCTGATATACAATTCAGCATTACAATAACCTTTACTGACGATTTCTTCTCATATGAAACGTAACTGGATTCCTTACTTAAAAATTGGCATCAGCGTACTTGTTCCCGCTGGACTTATAATATTTCTTATTTTGCCTTTATACGCATCAGTCAAAGAGTTAAAGACCTCCATACATAACGAGAACATCTTGCTGGTAAAGAAACAAAACGTGCAGAATAATTATTCTTCGATTTCAAGACAGTATAACGAAATTCAAGAAAACGTTGATATGCTTGATCAAGCTTTCGTTTCAAAGCAAACCGCGACAATCCTCGAAACGATCGGAAACATCGAGGATCTTGCCACCGCTAGAAAACTTAAACAAACGATTGCGATTAACCCGATTCCCGAGTCTTCTGACACGGCTACGCTTTTCAGCACCATAAAAATTGATCTATCGGGAACCCCTGCGAACATCTTTCTTTTTCTCAGAGACATAGAGGATTTGCCCTATTACCTTAATATAGCAACAGTGTCTATTTCCAAAGACGCTCTCGGCGAGACAAAAGGCAGCTTAGAGGGAAAAATATTTTGGCAATAATATGAAAAAAGTTAGCAAGCTTAATTTTTCTTCAAAATCAATAACGGGCTTTTTTGTTTCTCATTACAGCAAATTTATTTCAGGCCTCTTCATCCTTTCCATTATTTTTGGTTTCTACCTTGTTTATCAGTTGCTGTATCCAACAATTATTAAGCCTGAAAAGATTAACCCTCAGGATATAAAAACGCAACAAGAAAGTATCAATCTAAACAGGTACCAAACCACCAGTGATGAGCTGGGGAACAAAGGGAGTCTAAACAATACAATGACGCCTCCTGCCTTCTTGCTTGATCAGTAGTCTACTATTGACAGTCGTTGCGCTCGTGGTACACTAATTTGACTTAAGTAACATCAACTGTATGGCACATGTAAAGGGGGCCGGAACAACAAAGCTCGGCCGTGATTCAGAATCAAAACGCCTTGGCTTAAAAATTGCTGATGGGCAATCAGTACGGGCTGGAGGCATAATTATCCGTCAGCGAGGACTCAAATATCGTCCGGGGGTTTTTGTCGGACGTGGAGGCGATGACACACTTTTTGCGCTAAAAGACGGCATCGTTCAGTTTGCAAGAAAGAAAGTGACACGGTTTACTGGGTCTAAAAAGAAAGCCGTCTTTGTAAACGTCCGACCAGCAAAATAACCTACCGCAAAGACTGGATTTATTTTTTTTTGCCCAGTTTTTTTGCTTCATGAATAAACCCGAGAAAGAGCGGGTGTGGGTTTATTGGGCGCGACTTTAACTCTGGATGAAACTGCACACCGACGAACCAGGGGTGTGTTTTAAGTTCAAGAATCTCAACCAATTCACCGTCGGGCGTCGTGCCCGCTATTTTCATTCCGTTTTTTTCGAATTCCTCACGGTAAGAATTATTGAACTCATATCTATGACGATGGCGCTCATAGATAGTTGTTGCGCTATAAGCTTTTGATGTCTTTGTTCCTTTCACTAACTTACATTCCCAAGAACCAAGCCGCATTGTTGCGCCATAATCTTGATGAAGAAGCTTTTTTTCCTGTTCTGGTATAATATGAATAACCTTCTCATCAGAAGAGTCTCCGTCAAATTCCCCGCTCGTAGCTTTTTTATGCCCGAGGACATCTCTCGCGAACTCTATTGCTGCTATTTGCATGCCAAGACACAGTCCGAGGTATGGTACATTATGTTCTCGTGCGTACTTTGCTGCCATGATCTTTCCCTCTGTTCCGCGTACACCAAAGCCCCCAGGGACTAAAATTCCATCAATGCTTCTTAATTTCTTTAGTTCTGCAATATTTTTTCTCTCAAGCTTTTCCGCATTAAGCCAAATAACAGTTAATTTGGCGTTCTCTGCGTAGCTGGCCGCTTTCAGCGCTTCTAAAACTGACAAATATGCATCGCCCAACGCGGTATACTTGCCTATAATGCCTATCGAAACGGCGAATTTACCGTCTTTTGCCTTCTTTACCAGTTCAACCCACTTCGACATATCGGGAAGCCGCTTTTTTATACCAAAATGATCAAATATGATCTTTGAGATCTTCTTTTTTTCGAGCTGAAGTGGCACTTCATAAATATTTTTTAGTGTTGGCGCTGGAATAACTGCTGCGGGTTCAACATCGCAAAACAAGGAAACCTTCTTTACTATATCTGCGGTTACTGGAAAATCTGTCCTCAAAAGAATGATATCGGGTTGTACACCTAGTCTTCGAAGTTCTCGCACAGAAGCCTGGGTCGGTTTTGTTTTAAGCTCATGAGACGTCTTTAAATAAGGCAAGAGTGAAACGTGTACAAACATGACTCGGTCATTCCCAAGTTTATGATGCATTTGACGCGCCGCCTCCAGAAATGGCTCACCTTCAATATCACCAACAGTTCCCCCAATTTCCATAATGAGTACGTCTGCTTTTGATTCTTTTGCCGCTTGGGCGATATTACCATGAATAGCATCGGTTATATGTGGGATGATTTGTATTGTTTTACCTAAAAATTCGCCTTTTCTTTCTTTTGCTAAGACATATTGGTAAATTTGCCCTGAAGTTACATTACTCAGTTTCGAAAGTGATACATCAAGAAAACGCTCATAATGACCAAGATCAAGATCTGTTTCGGTGCCATCGTCTAACACGAACACTTCGCCGTGTTGATATGGGTTCATGGTACCCGGATCAACATTTAAATAGGGATCGAGTTTGAGCGAAAACACATGGAGCTTAGCTGCTTTTAATAACGCACCAATCGAGGCAGCGGCAAGCCCCTTGCCTAGTCCAGAGCATACACCTCCAGTTACGAATATAAATTTGGTATTTTTTGGGAAATTCATTTTGCTGCTATATCAATAACTATTGAATAGGTTTCCTTATCAATGACGCATTCAACCACGCTCTGACCTATTTGTTTTATCGGAGAAAAACCCTTTAATTGAATCTGACTTTTCTTTACCCCGAAAAGACGAGCGAGATCCCTAAGACATTCTTTCTCACCAAATTTTTCATACAAACCGCCTTTTTCATTGGATTCTTTAGAAATAGGGAGCCCTCGCTTTGCTTTTTGTTCTAACTCGTTTTTTGGCGGAAGCTTATACGTGGCTTTTTGTGCTGATATTGCAAAAGGGCTTTGTTCACCAACAAAGCCTAGTTTCTTAGGGATAATGACATTGCGGGCATACGCGTCAGAAACGTGAACTCGCTCGGTTTTTTTACCTAAACCTTTGACATCCGTCAGAAGCGTGACGTACATATAACGTTATTCAATGAAGCTCTGCTAGGGCTGCATCCATTTGAGGATCATTGTTATTAGTATAATCCTCATCCGTCATTTTAACAACCGTATCCGGTTCAATGCCTTTTCCGTCGAAAGAATTACCAGTGGGCGTAAGCCATTCGGCTATTGTTAACTTGAGGCTGGAACCGTCAGAAAGGGTTTCGTAGGTCTGTACTGTACCTTTTCCGAAAGTTTTAGCTCCAACTAATTTTGCTCTCCCCTGGTCTTTAAGGGCACCGGCGACGATTTCAGCTGCCGAAGCACTTCCTTCGTTTACCAATACTCGCATTGGAATATTCTGCAGCTTTCCGTCTATCGTTGTCTTATGGGTTGTCTCAGTCCCCTCTCCTGACCGCTCGATAACCACCGTTGAACCTTTGGGCAAAAATTGAGCAGCAACCTGAACCGAAACATCTAGAAGGCCTCCCGGATTATTTCGTAAATCTAGAACGATTCCCTTTGGACTTTTTAAAATAATATCCTGAACAGCTGAATCGAGCTCTTTCATCGTATCATCGTTAAATGAGGTGAGGGTGATCACAGCAGTATCATCACGCATTTCCCAGTGCACACTGTCTACCTTAATGGTATCCCTTTTCACAGAGTAATCTTTCGGCTCAGTGTCGCCCCGCACAATAGTCAACGTGACCGTGCTCCCTTGGGGGCCACGAATTTTCGAAACTGCCGTTTCAAGATCCATCGAATCGGTTGATAAACCGTCTATTTCAGTAATAACATCATTTGGTTGCAACCCCGCCTGCTCGGCTGGACTCCCCTTCAAAGGTGTGACTATCAGCAGCTCATCGTTCCGGATTGAGATTTCTGCGCCGATGCCCTCGAAAGTGCCCGAAAGATCACTAGAAAATTCTTTAGTCTCTTTCGGGTTCAGAAAAACCGAGTAGGGATCATTGAGACTCGCAACAAGACCCTTAAGTATTCCATAGTATTCATCTGTTGCGGTAACGGAAGACTTTCTTAAATATGCTGTCTGTATCTCGTTCCATACAGTCTCAAAAACACTGGTGTCGACTTTGTTAACATCAGAGCCGTTCGAAAAAGCTTTATCGATTATCGTTGGCAGTTGAGCCGGCGAAACCGTTCTTGGCGTTGCATAACCGAACAAAAAGCCAACTGACCCGATAAAGACAACCAAAACGACCCCCAGCAAAACTTTTGCTGTCCTGCTTAAACTCTTGGAGTTTTGCGGAGTTTCTGATGGTTTGTTTGGTAAATTATTCATTTTCCCTTTCGATATCTGCGCCGATTAAACGTAATCGCTCATCAAGCCGTTCGTATCCACGATCAACCATTTCTGCATTTTCTATAATGGTTTCTCCTTTTGCTATAAGTCCGGCGATAATTAGTGTGGCACCGGCGCGTAAATCAAAAGACTTAATTCTATCTCCAAAGAGGGGGGTTGGGCCAGTCAGTAAAACCCTGTGAGGATCGCACACTACCGCCTGTGCGCCCATTCGAGTAAGTTCCTGAATATAAGAGAACCTGGCGTTATACATCGGATCATGAATAAGATTCAACCCGTCAGCTTGTGTGGCGAGCACGGCCATTGGAGCCTGTAAATCAGTTGGAAAACCTGGGTACGGAAGAGCCTGAAGGTTGAAATGCTTATACGACTCTGCACCTTCCACGATAAGATGATCGTTCTTTACTTTATATGGGACGCCAATCTGCTTGAATTTGGCTAAAATAGCATCTAAATGTTCCGGAACAACCGGATGAATGTCAACATGACCGCGAGTTACTGCGGCGGCTATCGCAATTGTACCAATTTCTATTTGATCAGGGATAATCGTCCACTCTTTTATTGAAAGCTTCCTTGCACCAGTTATATGCAATTCGTGGGTTCCGATACCAGTGATCTGTGCTCCAGCGGCAACGAGGAAATTACAAAGATCCTGAACATGCGGTTCAGCGGCTGCCATCCTAATTTTTGTATCGTGTTCTTGCGACGCGGCAAACATGAGGGCATTTTCCGTTGCAGTAACTGAAAATTCTGATAAGATGACTACAGACGAATTTTTTTCTTTTGTGGTAAGTTCATATAAATCGTTCGCTTTTTGCTCAACATGAACGCCCATTTGCTGAAAGGCATCCAGGTGGGTGTCTATTGGGCGGGTACCGATATAACAGCCACCGGGAGTAGGAAAAGAAATGTTTCCTTCTCGGGCAAGCACTGGCCCTATCATCAGTATTGATGAACGAAGTCGCTTTACAATTTCGTGACTTGGTTCAGCGGAACCCATTCCGCTCGGATCTACGTTCAGTGTATCCCCTTTTCTTTCTATTTGTAATCCAAACTCCCGCAAAAGATCGCACATACGCTGAACGTCCAAAATATCCGGAACCCGATGAAGCGTTACTAGCTCGGACAACAGCATGGTTGCTGCCAAAATGGGCGTTGCTGCGTTCTTCATGCCAGCAACAAGAAATTCCCCCTTCAACTTTTTTCCTCCGTGGAGGATAAATCTACTCATATATTACAGATTGTACCCGCATGCTATACTCTCGTCAATATGAAACTTAGAACCAGACGAATTATGTATATTTTTACCGTGTTGGCTTTTTTAGTGGTCACACCGGTTATCTTGGCGTTTGGATTTGGCATCCGCTATAGCCCCGAACAAAAGGGGTTGGTAAAGACAGGAGGAATGTATATAAATGCCTACCCTAAAACCATAAACCTCACCATAGACGGTGTAACCAAACAGCAAAAAACACCCACCCGCTTACGGTATCTTTGGCCAAAAACATACAGCCTGCAAATTTCAAAGGAAGGATATAAGGCAGTTTCAACAAGCGTTGATATCCGCCAAAATGATGTTCTTTTGTTTGATCCGATAGAACTCCTCCCCCAGAATCCATCATCCAAAATTAATTTTCCTGGAAATACCTATTTTGCGTCTCCGTTTACCCCTCAGGTGCTCGTGTTCACCTTGGAAAAAGATGGAAAAATTTCAGGGACACAGTACCTCAATGCAAATCAAAACAGTATTACTGGAACGCTAAACGAGATACCTCTTCGTGCAACGTGGAATGCGGTTACCGGTGATGCGCTTATCTTTACCTCAGAGCACAAGTATATCTATATCATGAAAAGTAATTCCTTAGTCCTTTTGCCAAACAATTTGAGCAACCCAGTTTTAAGCGAGAAGGAGTCCGGGATCGTTTATGGAAATAGAGACGAGCAGACTGTTTATTTCGATGGAAATAGCAATCTCGCCCATACCTCTGATGTCCAGGGAAAATTTGTATACAATCACGATGGTAACTTTGCTGTGGTAAAATCTATTGACGGTCAAGAGTATCTCTCTGTTCTGAGCAACCATACTCAAACTCAAATCCAAAGCCTCAATGACACTCAAGATATTGTTACGCTTAACGAAGAATACGCCCTTATTAAAGACGCGCACGAAGCCTACCTTTTTAATATCGCGACACGGCAACTGTCTTATCTCGATGATACGGTTACGTCCTACGCCCTTTCCAAAAAATATCTGTACTACACAAATGGCTTCGAGGTCTGGCAAATAAATCTTGTCTCTTCAGAAAAAAAATTGATAAATCGGTTCAGTGATGAAATAAACTTTATAGCGGTCTCACCACGCGAAAGCGGTCTTTTCATCACTTCAGAACATAAAACAGTCTTCTGGTATCTTGGATTCCAAAAACCGTCGGAATTAGACGTATCCGATATGGGTCTTGTGCAAAATATCGATCAGAGCTCTTTTCAGGGTGTTATCTTCAATGATAACAGCGTCACGATAAAAAACTTTTCAATTTAAAGCATCTTTCCGAAAAAATTTTGGTGCGAAGCGACATAATTCCCCGCAGCAAGCAGCGAATCGAATGTTCCCGCATCAAACCATTCATCTTCGATGAAACGAACATCTAGATCGCCAAGTTGTAAATAGGCGTTGTTGATATCGGTAATTTCAATTTCTCCCCGCTTCGAGGGTTTAATATTTTTTGCGATATCAATAACCCGATTATCATATACGTAGAGCCCGGCGACACAGTAATCGCTAACCCACTCTTTAGGTTTTTCCGTAATACTCACTGCTTTGTTGTCTTTATCAAATTTAACAACTCCGTACCGTTCTGGATCGGGTACTTTTTTTGCGAACACACGGCCGCCTTTTTCGAATGAGCTAATATCTTTCGAAACGTCTTCGCAAAAAATATTATCACCCAAAATCATTGTAACATCATCTTCATCAATAAACTGCTCACCGATGATAAACGCATCGGCAAGTCCGCGTGGTGATTCCTGAATTTCGTAGCTAAACTTCGCATTATATTCTTTCCCCGACCCAAGCAAGTGCAAAAAATGTCCCGCGTAGTCTGGCGCAATTATCATCAGCACTTCTTTAATGCCGGCACGGAGCAAGGTATTTAAAGGGTAGAAAATCATCGGCTTATTGTATACCGGCAATAATTGCTTGCTAGTGACCTTAGTAAGCGGACGTAATCGTGTAGCGCTGCCTCCTGCGAGTATGATTCCTTTCATATGCGTTTTGGTTAACGTTCGATATATTGCTTGCGATAATACGCTTTATAGGCTTCGCCAGATTTAATAGGCTGCCACCATTCGGTATGATCCTGATACCATTGGATCATTTTCGCAAGATACGTATCAAGGTCATGTTTTGGCGCATAATGTAATTCCCGTTTAGCTTTCGACCAATCCACGGCATAACGTCTATCATGCCCGGGCCGATCCTTTACGGTCTCCAACGAATCTTCTGACTTACCCATGAGCTTTAAGACTTTTTTCAGCAGTTCAAGATTATTAACATCATCAGTTAAGCCACCAATGCAATAGGTTTCGCCTATTGTCCCTTTTTCAAGGATTAATTCTATGCCTCGGCAATGATCATCCACATAAAGCCAGTCTCGGACATATTTCCCGTCGCCATACACAGGGACTTTTTTCCCTTCCATAAGATTAGTTATCGCCAAGGGTAATAATTTCTCCGGGTACATATAGGGTCCAAAATTATTTGAAGTATTCGAAATAGTAATCGGTAGGCCGAAGGAATAGTAATATGATTTCACTAAATGGTCGGCTGACGCCTTTGAGGCTGCATACGGGCTGCGCGGGTCGTACTTGGTTTCTTCATTAAACTTACTCGGATCGTCAAGATTCAAAGCACCAAAAACTTCGTCAGTCGAAATATAGTGAAAACGTTTTCCTTTGAAATTTTCATCCTTCCATAGTTGCGTCGCGCACTCAAGTAATATATGTGTTCCCCAAACGTTGTTTAAAACAAAGTCATCCGGAAGTGAAAGTTCAAATATTTTTTTGGGGCTTAGCTCTTTTATGGGAACCTCGAGGCTCTTTGCCATAACCGATCGATCGACATGGCTTTGAGCAGCGAAATGAATTATAGTATCAATGTTGTGAAACTGAAGAGTTTTTAAAACCGTAGCATAATCGCATATATCCGCTTCAACAAACGTATAGCGGGGGTCCCTCTCGAGATCCCTCAAATTTGCCGGTTTCCGGACGCCTTTTTCGTCCACATATGGATTGCCAGCATACGTCAGTTTGTCTAAGTTAACTATTTTATCCTCTGGATGTTGCTTAAGCCAGTAGCGGATAAAATTTGAGCCTATAAATCCGGCCCCGCCGGTTATGAGTAGATTCATAGGTTTAGTTTAAGGAAAAAGTAAAGATACGGCAACCAGCCATTTCTTGAAATCCGTCAAGAGTGCTATACTTCCCACTATCTTTATTAGAAACCCAAGCGTATGAAAAAAGCTATTGTAAGCGGAATTACTGGACAAGATGGCTCCTATCTCGCCGAGCTCCTGCTTAAAAAGGGGTATGAGGTCCACGGAATTATCAGAAGAACGAGTACGCCTTCGTACGGCCGCATTCAGCATTTACTTAATCACAAATCCCTGCACCTGCATATGGGCGATCTCGGAGACGCCTCTTCACTATTTAGAATTATTAAAAAAACACTACCTGATGAATGTTATAATCTTGCTGCCCAAAGCCATGTAAGAGAAAGCTTTGACATCCCGGAATACACCGCGCAGATCACTGGTATGGCGCCGCTACATTTTTTGGAAGCTATTCGCCAATGTTCACCAAAAACAAAATTCTATCAAGCCTCATCTAGTGAGATGTTCGGGAAAGTTCACGAATCCCCCCAAAAGGAAACAACATCTTTTCATCCACGAAGCCCTTATGGCGTTGCCAAGGTGTACGCGTATTGGATAACCGCTAACTACCGAGAAAGTTATGATGTATTTGCTGTTAATGGCATACTGTTCAATCACGAATCACCCCGTCGCGGAGAAACCTTCGTAACAAAAAAAATTACCAAGGGACTGGTTGAAATTGCAAACGGAAAGCAAAAAATTCTCGAACTGGGCAACCTAGACGCGAAGCGTGACTGGGGATATGCGGCTGATTATGTCGAAGCGATGTGGATGATGCTACAGCATGAAACTCCGCTCGATTTTGTTATTGCAACCGGAGAAACTCATTCGGTCCGCGAATTTGTTGAAGAAGCCTGCAAACTACTCACAATCCCGCTTTCTTGGAAAGGCAAGGGTCTTGAAGAAGAAGGGGTTAATACTGAAACGGGAAAAACAATCATTAAAATTAATGAAAAATTTTTTCGACCTGCCGAAGTAGACATTCTCATTGGTGATTCTTCATTTGCAAAAGAAAAACTTGGCTGGACTCCAAAAACTACCTTTAAAGAGCTTGTCCAGCTCATGATTGAAGAGGATAAAAAAGAACTCTCCTAAAACGATATGAAAATACTCATAACAGGGATTTCCGGATTCGTCGGTCCCCATCTTAGGCATGAACTCGAAACAAACGGACATGAGGTTGTTGGGTTAGATAGAATCGCCTCTGGGGATACGGTCTTCGCTTGCGACTTAACAAATACTGATGCGGTACTACAGAGCGTGGACGCTCAAAAGCCAGATGCAATAGCCCATCTCGCCGCACTTACCTCGGTCAAAGAGTCTTGGAATAACCCTGATGAATATTTTTCTCGTAACTCAGAAATGACACGCAATGTGCTGCGAGCAGCACAAGCAGCAAATAATAAAATTCGAGTCCTTGTAACCAGCTCATCAGATGTCTACGGCCATCAAAAAAAATTTCCTATTACTGAAGAAGCCACACCCAACCCTCAAAACCCGTATGCAAAATCAAAACTTGCCCAAGAAAAGGTGGCTAAAGAATTTTCTGGCAGTAAAGTACTTATCAGCAGAAGCTTCAACCACACTGGACCCGGCGCCTCCGATGCTTTGGTGGTCGGCGCATTTGCAAAACAGATAGCACTTTGTGAAAAAGAAAAGCAAGATATTTTGCGCGTCGGCAACCTTGAAGCTTCTAGGGATTTTCTTGATGTACGTGATGTCGTACACGCCTACCGGTTACTTATCGAGCGCGGTCGCGCAGGCAATATATATAATATATGTTCTGGAACTCCCAGAAAAATACAGTTGATTTTAGGCTACCTCCTGTCATTGAGCAGCAAAGAAATTCAAGTTACCGCCGACCCCGACCGCATGCGACCATCAGATGTTCCGGAGTTTTGGGGAAGCTATAAAAAAATAAATCAGGAAACCGGCTGGAAACCGAAGATTCCTTTTGAGCAAACGCTCCGGGATACACTGGATTATTGGAGAGAAACAATTTAAAACTGCCCGTCTCGGCGAAAGCTGGAGGGAAAGCCAAGCCCTTGGAAAAAGAAGGGTAAAAACAGATTTTCGTTCGGGTCAGGAGCGGTCAGCACCACGGAGAGTACCCGCTGGACTGACACACTCCTTAGTGACCCCCACTCTCAATCTGCATAACAGACGAGTTTTCCCAATGGGCATGATTTTTATTAACAAAATCCTCTCAATTTCGAGTAACCAAGAAATTGCCAAACATTGCTTGGCAGGAATAGATGAGAATCCGTCCGTTGAAAGAAATCAAGTAAAAACGAATCAGGAGTGGCGTGCACTAAAAATTGTGCCGACATTAATTTGGCGACCAATTCAGCAGGACACGGAGATTCGAGGGTGGAAAATAGGGCGCCAGCCCAAGGCTGGCAAAAGCTAAAAAAACTATTTCAAGATCCCCTTTTCTAGTTCTTCTTGGCTATATTCAAGTTGTTCATCTTTAAGCGACGGATTGTATGCCGGATCTGGGTAATTAATAAGCCACGCCTCTTCGTCACCGATATTTTCCAGACCGGTTGCAATATTTGGCGGAATAAAAAGCCGCGTGGGCTTTGAGCCGTCCATAAGATATTCCTCGCGTTCCCATAATTCCCCTTTTCGAACATAGAGGATAATCCGCATTTTCCCCTTTACTACGCAATACTGCGATCCACGAACTCGATGCAAATGATATCCCTTAAACGCGCCGGGCTTTGCCGCCGTTAGATAATGAGTTGTTTTATCTCCATCTTTGTATAATTCAATAAGAAAACCATTTTCGTCTCCATCGTGATCTTTTGTGATAACTTTTTTTGCATCTTCCTGAGAGATGCTCGTAATCTTACTCGTCGACATGTTTTTCTTTGTTAGGCCAATCTAATTTATATAAATATTCCCATGCATGCCCCCCGTCCCAAAATTGTGCCACATATGTGAATTTGACGCCAGCTTTTTCCAAGGCTTCTTTTGTAAAATGCGAACTGATGTCAGCATCGACAAAATAATAGTAGACAGGAATCGTTGTTGTTGTTTCTGTCACCGCATGCACAAATTCAACGCGACGTGAAAACATATCACTTCCCACTACCTGCCAATCAGGGAAAAAATATTTATCAGCGGAACCGGCAAAGACCAAAGCATCAGGTTCAAGATACGTTTGGAAAAGCGTGTTTCTCTTATAGGCAAGTTCGTTCTGTAGACGTAAATCAAAAATACCAGTATTTGACGTAAAGAGATAATATAATGATCCGGCAGCAAAAACACATAAACAAATTATTTTTATACTATTACTTTTTTTGATTTGGGAAATGCTGTATGCACTCATGACAGAGAAACGAAAAAGAATGTCAACCAATATCTAAAATGCGAGTTGCTAATCAATATTGATTGTTTTTGTTGTTTAATTGGAAGCCCTCCGTAATACATAACCAAAAAAATACTCGCAAGAAGGAGAAACAAGGTAAGTATCCAAAAGCGTTTTGTTTTTTCTTTTTTCTGTAGTATGAAAAGGATAATCCCAATAAGTCCAAAACATGCAACCCACCATGTCTCTTTCAAGAATAGCCAAAATTGAGTAAAAGATCTTCTTATATCAACACCAAATGGAAAAATAAGTGACTTAAGGGTATCAAAATTTGAAACAATATTGGATTGTTTTCCTATATCGACGTATTGTGTTACTGCACCAGATAAAGAGCTGCTAATGAAAAAAATAGGCAACAAAGAAATAATCAGGGCAAAGAACCAAAGCATGATTTTTTTCCATGATATTTTTGCATAAATAAATATTCCTATAAATAGTGGGACAAGCCATACAGCCTCATTTGTTCTAACCCAAAATGCGACGGCAAGAAAAAAAGCAGAAAAAATAAGAGGTAAAGATAGTGTCTTTTTTTTCTTTATCTCAAAAGAGAAGTAGGCTGCTATGAGTACAAAAAGCAGAAAAAGAATACTATGAAAATAGCCGCGTATGCTAAAATATAAAAATGGCGGTAAGGTAAGCGTAAGAAACGTGGCTGCAGTTGCCATCCATTCGCTCATGAATATTTTTTTAGCAAGCGCGTACAAAAGAACTAACACAAAAAAAGAGGTGAGAATTGGTATTCCACTTGTACCGACTACGGCACTTAAAAGTCCATAAAGTAGGGGTAGCCCAAGATAAGAAATTGGAATCACCACACCCGGAGTAAGTACTTTTGTTGACCTTGGATGTATGTACTTCAACAACGTGTCTGGGTATATATCTGGGACATGATATGAAAACGTCTGGTGTTCTTTTATTTGGTTTGTATAAAACAAATTGGCTGTCTCATCAGGCGAATTTAGAAACAGAGAATGAGGCTGTGCAGCAAAAAAAACCACAGTAAGGAATCCCCCTATAAAAATCCAAAGAATACCTTTACGATACATTACTTCTTTTTTAGAATATGGTTTATAATACTGCGAAGTGTTATTGGATCACGTCTAAACGTGAGCATGATTGATCTTACTTTGTATGTTAACCCATCTGCCCGCGCGCTCTTGAAGTTAAGGAACAGCTGCGCGGTGTCCTTTGTTAGGTCAGCATCTGGATATTCCATCATCTCACTGATCCGGTACGTACCATCACTTAGTATTTCTGGTCGTTTATATTCAGCCAAAATGTAATCAAAGTTCTCTTGATCAAAAGAAGAGAGCGATAAATCGGAATAATTCCACTGAGACCAGAGTGGATTATCTTCGCCTACCCACATCATGCCTGCAATTGTTCGAAGCACTAAACCTCCTTGAGAAATGCGTATTTGATTTCTTCCGGACTTTAATGTGATCTCCTTCCAAGATCCAACTTGTGTTGGTATGAGGGTTTTATCATTTATCTCTACACTTTTGTTGAGTGCTGAAATAGTTGTAGGCTGCACTTTAATTTTTTCTCCACTGGTAAATAATTGCGTATCACCAACCGCCTCTGTAATTGTAAGATCAGACTCAAACAGAGCATATGTGTGTGGGATGTTGAGACCCTTGATACCCATACCAGGAGGAATAGTGAATGATAGGTGGTATATCCCAGGATCAAGTTCCGTGTCTCCAATATTGATTGAAAACGTTTCCATGTCTTCAGTTAGCGAAATAGTTTGTTTTTTTAATTCTTTATCATTTTGGCTTAATTTAATAATTACATCCCCTTCTTTTACTCCGGTAATACTCCCTTTAAAAGAAAGAGGTGTTTTTGTAGTTACATATACCAACAAATCCAAAGGACCCACAAAGGTGAATGGGAGTGTGGTTTCGTGATTTTTATCTGCGTTATCTAGACGGAAAATGTTTTCAACTGGATATTTGTAGACCAACGTCTTTGAGAATGAAGGTTCACTACTTAAAAATTCTTCTATCGATGCGTATGGTAACGGAAAATCCTCTTGAGAAACGGTATATTGCTCTTCAACAAGTGCTTGCGATGTCTCAAAATCAGATTGTATTTGAGCTAATCGTTTTTTTAATTCGACCTTATCCTCGATAGATTGTGTTACTTCTTCTTTCTGTTTGTTGAGTTCAGCTTCTAATTTATGTATCGCGTTTTCTTTCTGTTTTTGTGCGGTGACTTCAGCCCGTTGTAGTTCTTTATTTTTTACGTACAAAATTGTATCTCCCTCTCGTATCGACTGCCAGTATCTAGGAAGCCCTTCTATAAAAAAATCATAATCCATTAAGACGGTCGTTGAGCGACCCCCATTAATATTTTTAGCCCCCATGACTATTTGCCGTTCATTCGATGTTGGCTTAAAGTCCATAGACAACATAACTGAATCAAACTTCAACGGCAGTTTGACTATAATTGGAATTTCAGGCTTCTCTACAAAATAAAACTTTTGACCATCTAGTTGATACGTTGGAATATCGCCAATAAAATTATTGCCGATAGAATTAGGCATAATAGTCACAGTGTAGGTGCCATCAATAGCCAATCCTTGGACAACCACGCGAACTAAAATAAGTAGAGAAAAAAATACAACGCCTATATTTAATGCTTTATATTTATATCTTTTTTTTGTTTTAATGAATACAACATATATAAATCCGAATATGCCAACAAAAAGAAAAACCAAGGATCCAAATCTTAAAAGTTGTTCGCTAGCCTGTGAGGTTGCGACTCTAAATGCAGAAAGTAAAAAAATACATATAGTGACAAAGAGGAAAAATACTTGTGATGGTTGTGTTGAGGTTTCATATTTTTTGTCACCGAATATAACGAGTAAAATCACATAAGCAACAAAAAGGATATATACATAGAGACTCGCTATGTAATACGTAAGCACACCTTTAAAGATAGTGTCTGTTACGAAAAAAAATATAAACAAAAGAAAAAACGCAGGCTGCATATCCTTAATAAGCCTTTTTGTAACTTCTGTTGTATGATTTTTTAAAAAATCAATCATGTATTATTCCTATAAAGACAAATCAACTATTTGCACTCTTCCATTATGACCATCCGCCAAAGTCGGCTACCCATAAATTATTAAACTGATCAAAATTAGCGTTAGCTGGGGCAACAAACGAAAGTGTGGTATCAACTGGTGATTGAAAAAAGTATCCTTGAAATTGTGCATCATCAGTGTATATATGAATCCGTTTATTTATATAATCAGCAACAAACATCTCCCCATTTGGGCAAAATCGACTGAATGTGGCATTACAAGCGCCCCTTCGGCAGCACTACGATCAATCTCTCCTGACATATGCCAGCTAGATGGACTTGTTTCTTCTCCTTTTATTCTTCCAAGACATCCTTGAAAATAATAAGCGACGGATATTTTAACTACCCGTCCTTCTTTCAAATCTGAAACATACATCAATCCGTCTGGCGTGACTTTAATTCCATATGGTCCAGTAAAGCCTTCTATAACAGTGATGTTGTTTTCGTGTCCTAATTCTCTTTCAACGGTCAAAGGTACTTGAGTTGAAACAGGACCTAATGCGATTCCTGTGAATTGGTAATCAGCCACGCTATTAAGACTTTGATTTTCCATGTCAGATGCGGGCATATTTTTTTCATTTTTTTGACTTTCTGACATAGCGATATACAATATCTCGGCCACTGCGAGAAGTCCAACAACCAATAGTGTCCCTATCCAAATCTTCCCAGTACTTTTTCTAGTAAAATAAGTCATAATAAGATTATTGTACGTACTGGGCAACAATCAGCCAAATCCCCCTCCGTATTTGCAATCATAGTATAAATTAGTGTAATATGGAATTCAAGCCAGCAGTATTTTTGCGCACAAACGCTCATCTGACACTTACGTGGCGAACATTATTAATCACCATAAATCATGCTAAATGGAAAATCAATACTCATTACAGGAGGGACCGGTTCATTTGGAAAAAAATTCACTGAGCGTATTTTTTCAGAATTTAAGCCAAAACGAGTTATTATTTACTCTCGAGACGAATACAAGCAATACCTCATGAATAAAAAATATGCGCAGTATGCTGAACACCTTCGTTTTTTTATTGGTGACGTAAGGGATTTAGAAAGACTTGAGCGGGCCTTTGATGGTGTAGATGTGGTTATCCACGCAGCTGCGATAAAACACGTCCCTGCAGCGGAGTACAATCCAATGGAAGCAGTAAAAACAAATATTAATGGTGCACGCAACGTTATCAACGCAGCGCTAAATAAAAAAGTGAAAACTGTTGTTGCTCTCTCCACGGATAAGGCCGTGAACCCAGTGAACTTATATGGAGCAACCAAACTTGTCTCAGATAAACTTTTTACGTCAGCAAACGCATACGTAGGTGAAAAAAACATGACATTCAGTGTAGTAAGGTATGGAAATGTTGCTGGAAGCCGCGGGTCGGTTATTCCATTTTTTAAAACACTTATTGACAAAGGTGAAACAGAGCTCCCAATTACGGATTCAAACATGACCCGTTTTTGGATTACGCTTGATCAAGGTGTTGATCTTGTATTCAAGGCAATCCGCGAAGCAAAGGGTGGCGAGATTTACGTTTCAAAAATCCCTTCCATTAAAATTACTGATCTTGCCCTTGCTATGAAACCAGATGTAAAGCTAAAAGAAATAGGAATACGGGAAGGTGAAAAATTACACGAGGTCATGGTGACGGAAGAAGATTCAAGAAATGCATACGATTATAAGGACCACTATATTGTTTATCCGACGTATGAGTGGTGGGAGCTTGATAAACACTTGAAATCTGGGGGAACAAAAGTTAAGCTAGGATTTAGATATGCCTCTAACACGAATGAAGTATGGCTATCCCAAGAGGAGATTCAAAAACAACTTAAAGAAATTGATATTGTCTTTTAAACCATGAGTAGCCTGCTGTCCTATGGTAAGCAACACATTGATGACGAAGATATTTCGTCAGTAGTTGATGTTCTTAAAAGCGACTATCTTACACAAGGTCCAACCATAAAAAAATTTGAAAGAAGTATTTGTGATTACACGGGTGCAAAATATTGTGTTGCGGTTGCCAACGGGACAGCCGCTTTACACCTCGCTGTTGCTGCACTTGAACTTAAAAAAGGATTAGAAGGGATAACCAGTCCAAATACATTTGTAGCCTCTGCAAACGCATTCGCATATTGTGGTTTGGAGCCAAAATTTGCAGATATCGATACAAAAACTTACTGTATTGACCCCGATGAAATAGAGAAAAAAATTTCTAAAAAAACAAAAGTATTAATCCCCGTCCACTTCGCCGGACAACCAGCAGACATGGAAGCTATTTCGGAAATAGCAAAAGAAAAAAACTTGTACGTTATCGAGGATGCAGCTCATGCAATCGGTTCAAAATACGCGAACGGTCAAATGGTTGGAAGTAATGTCTACAGTGATATGACGACTTTTTCATTTCATCCTGTTAAAACCATTACAACTGCAGAAGGGGGCGCAATTACGACCAATGACGAATTACTGTACAAAAAACTTCTACTCTACCGTACGCACGGAATAACAAAAAATACTGAAGACATGGCAAAAAATCCTGGTCCTTGGTATAACGAAATGCATGTGCTTGGATTTAATTATAGACTCTCTGATATCCACGCAGCTCTTGGTTTAAGTCAGATGAAAAAAATCGATAGATTCATTATGCGAAGAAGAGAAATTGTCGATCAATATAATAAGGCATTTTCAAATCAAAAAAACCTCACTCCCCCACATGAAGTAAACGATATCTTTTCGGCTTTTCATCTCTATGTCTTAAAGATTAATTTTAATGCACTACAGACAACAAGGAAAGAATTTATGGAAGCATTATTAGAAAAAAATATCTCAGCACAAGTGCATTATATTCCCGTGCCAACGCAACCATATTACAAGAAAATGTTTGGGTATAAAGCCGGAGATTTCCCAAAAGCAGAAGCATATTATGAACAAGCGCTCAGTTTGCCACTTTATCCAGATCTTACTGAAGAAAATATTTCCCATATTATTACCACCATCTTGTCTTTAATCTCATAAATATATTGTTGTAAGTATCGATGTGAAAAAAACGATGATGCATATCACGTCTTTACCCACTCGGGAACAGAAAACACGGGTAAAGATTTTATCGCTTGGGCGAAAGAAGTTGAATCTCTTGGAGCAAGAGAAATTCTTTTGACATCAATTCCCCACGATGGTGAAATGAAGGGGTACGATCTTGATATCACAAAACAGGTCGCCCATGCAGTCTCAATCCCTGTCATTGCATCGGGTGGTGCCGGAAACTATGGAGATATATATAACGCACTTACAGAAGGACACGCAACCGCTCTGGCAGCCGCAAGCATCTTCCACTTTACGGAACAAACGCCATTAGAGGCAAAGGAATACCTCCATAAAAAAGGAATTCCGACAAGAAAAAATTTATTTCATAATGCTATGTTTAATTTCGAAGAAAATCTGCAGGACGAACTTCAAGAGATTAGAAATAAAAATCTCTATAAAAATGAACGTATTCTAGAAGGTCCTCAAGGCGCTGAAATTACCGTTGGCGGCAAAAGCGTCATCAACTTCTGCGCTAACAACTACCTGGGATTCGCCAACCATCCACGAATTATCGCAGCCGCAAAACGCACGCTTGACGACTGGGGATATGGACTTTCCTCTGTCCGATTCATCTGTGGCACACAAGAAATCCACAAACAGCTTGAGGATAAACTGTCTCATTTTCTCGAAACAGAAGACACTATCCTCTACTCATCATGCTTTGACGCGAATGGCGGTATTTTTGAATCCCTCATGACAAAAGAAGATGTGATAATTTCCGATGAACTTAACCACGCTAGTATAATCGATGGCATCCGACTTTCAAAAGCAGAAAGAAAAATCTTCAAACACATGGACATGACTGACCTTGAAGAACGCCTGAAAGAATCCTCAAGTTTTAGACGTAGACTCATTGTCACTGACGGAGTCTTCAGTATGGATGGTGATATTGCAAACCTCAAATCCATCTGCAATCTCGCAGATAAATATGAAGCTTTAGTGATGGTTGATGACTCCCACGCAACAGGTTTTATAGGAGAAAAAGGAAAAGGTACCCACGAGCACAATAATGTACTGGGCCGAGTCGATATTATCACCAGCACGCTCGGAAAAGCGCTCGGCGGCGCTATGGGCGGATTTACCTCGGGAAGAAAAGAAATCGTAAAGTATTTGCGACAGCGTTCGCGGCCCTACTTATTTTCAAATTCTCTTGCGCCAGTTGTTGTTGGTACCTCAATTGCAATTATCGATATGCTCGAGTCACAATCTGAACAGCGCGAGAAACTACGGGAAAATACAAGATATTTTAGAGAAGAAATTTCAAAAATTGGTTTAGATATTCGAAAAGGTACTCACCCCATTGTTCCCGTCATGTTATATGACGCCAAAAAAACTCAGGACATGGCCCGCGAGCTTCTTGATGAAGGTATATATGTTATTGGGTTCTTCTACCCTGTAGTCCCCGAAGGAAAAGCTCGTATTCGTGTTCAGATTTCAGCAACGCATACAAAAGAACACCTCAACAAAGCAATTCAAGCATTTGAAAAAGTCGCTAAAAAATTAGAAATTATCTAGATTTTTCTAGCTAAGCTTCTCTTTCACGTGTTTTAGCATATCTTCCACCATTCGTGAAAGATTGTAGGTATGTTTCCATCCCCAATCGCGTCGTGCTGCAGAATCATCGACGCTTCGTGGCCAGGTATCAGCTATGTTTTGACGTTTATCGGGCGTATACAGAATCTTAAAATCCGGAATGTGCTTTTGGATTTCTTCGGCTATTTCTTTTGGTGTGAAACTCATCGCAGTAAAGTTGTAAGAAAAATGGGTTTTAATGTTATGCGCCGGAGTCTTCATGAGTTGTAAAGTGCCGGCAAGCGCATCGGGCATATACATCATCGGCATCATAGTGTCTTCACGTAAAAAACAGTTGTATGTTTTCCCCTGCACTGCATGATAAAAAATATCAATTGCATAGTCAGTCGTGCCACCACCCGGAGGAGTAACGTAACTAATAAGCCCTGGGTACCGCAAACTTCTTACATCCACACGGTATTTATTATAGTAGTAATTGCAGAGTAACTCCCCTGTCCACTTCGTGATCCCGTAAATGGTATTTGGATCCATAATAGTAGCCTGAGGAGTATTTTCTTTCGGCGATCCGGGACCAAATGCCGCAATTGAGCTTGGCCAAAAAATCTGTTTGATTTGATCAGATTTTCCAAGATTTAAAATGCTTTTGAGGCTATTGATGTTTACCATCCAAGCAATATCTGGGTTATTCTCTCCAGCGGCAGACAAAATACCGACAAGATGGTAAATCGTGTCGATATTATACTCTTGAGCAATATGGGCTATTTTTTTGTCATCAAGCACATCAAGGATCTCGAACTCCGTCCCGAGGTCATTTTTAGGTTCTTTGATGTCCGTTGCGAGTACATGCTCTGCTCCGTACTTTTTAGCCAGCGCAACGGTCAGTTCTGACCCAATTTGACCGGCAGCGCCGGTTACTAAAATTTTCTTCATATAGAGAAGATACAAAAAAAAATGATTCACGTCAATCATGGGGCTTAATAAAACGCTTGAAAAACCCTTTAAATTGGGGTACTATGTCTACATTCGGTGATTTTATAAACATCCCCTTTCATGCAACAAAAACAGCTCCAAGCGCTTATTCTTACTGAAGGTAGTAAAGATATCGGGTTTGGCCATATTACGCGAATGCAGTCGTTGTATGAAGAACTCAAGAGCCGAGGATATAGCCTTTCTTTTGTAATACAAGGCGACGAGACAGTTGGCGAAATACTCCCAAATATTACGTATCAGATACTTGATTGGAGGACAAAAGAAACATGCATTACACTTCTTGAAAAAACGCAGCCAGACTTTGTTATCGTTGATTCTTACAAAGCTGACCTTGCGCTCTACGAAATTATTTCTAAGCAATCGCTCCTTGTAAGCATGGATGACACTAACCGCTTAGCGTATCCTGCTGGAATCGTTTTAAAACCCACAGAAGACGAAACCCGTCAAAGCGATAAAAAAAATGTACAATGGTTATCTGGCAAAAAATACACCCTTTTACGGCACGCCTTTTCTCAGGTTACTAAAAAGAATACTAAAAAAGATATCTCAACTATCTTCGTCACATTTGGTGGTGATGATATCCGAGAGCTAACACCTCTGGTCATTCGAGTTCTACAAGAAAAAAACCCACAAAGCAAAAAAATTATTATAGTGGGAAATGGCTTTGCCCAGAGAGAAAAAGAAGAGATAAAAATTCTTTCTCAAAAAGATCAAACAATCAAGCCCATCTATAACGCGACAGCTTCCGATATGAAAAAATCAATGGAAATCTCAGACATAGTAATTTCTGCTGCCGGGCAAACGCTAAACGAATGCGCGGTAACAGGGAGTCCAACAATAGCAGTCGGCGTTGCCGATAATCAAAGAACTCATTTTGCTTCTTTTGAAAAAACTAGATTCCTTATTTCAGCCGGGTGGGTTCTCCGTGACACCGACAAAAAAAAATTTGCAGATACACTCGCTACAGCACTGCATAAAATAAAAGACCCGGCCCTACGTAAAGAACAAAGCGTGCTTGGACAAAAACTAATAGATGGCCTTGGTGCAAAGCGAATCATTGATTCCATACTAAACAATCTCTAATGGAAGCTACATTATATCATTCAGACATAATGCTCCGAAAAGCAGGAGCTGATGACGCAAAACGCGTATATCAACTTTCCAGCGACCCACTGGTTCGAGCTAACTCATTTGACAGTGATGCCTTTCCATATGAAGAACACATACGGTGGTTTAATAAAAAAATATCCGATCAATCATTTCTTTTACTTCTCGGATTCTATAAAGACGCGTTTGTTGGGCAAGTAAAATTTTCTATTGAAGATGATCACACAATTATAGGCATTAGTGTTACCGAGTCCTTTATGGGACGTGGAGCTGCAAAGATATTGATTGAAAACGGCATAGCACGCTTTTTAAAAATATTTCCGGAAATAAAAACAATAAAAGCATATATAAAGAAAGAAAACATTCCTTCAATAAAACTATTTGAAAAATGCGCATTTCAATTCTCCGGCATTGAAAAAGTAAAAGGTGAGGGGGTAAATATCTACATACGTAACATATAATATATGACATTTAGCATAGGTAAACACAAAATAGGGCCAGGACACAAAACCTTCATAATTGCCGAACTATCAGCAAACCATAATGGGAAGTATGCAATTGCCGTTCAAACAATTCGTTCTGCAAAGAAAGCTGGGGCGGATGCAATAAAAGTACAGACGTATACCGCTGACACCATCACGATGAAAAGCAATAAAAAATATTTTACTATTAAAGGTGGAACGCTATGGGATGGACGCACGCTCCATGATTTATACAAAGAAGCGTACATGCCGTGGGAATGGCAGCCAAAACTTCAGAAACTTGCTAAACAACTTGGACTTGAATTTTTTTCATCCTCCTTTGATCAAACTGCAGTTGACTTTCTTGCAAAGATGAAAGTTCCTGCATATAAAATTGCTTCGTTTGAAATAACCGATATTCCGCTTATTAAGTACACTGCTCGGAAAAAGAAACCAATAATCATCTCGACCGGTATCGCCACAAAGAAAGATATAGAAGAGGCTGTGAAGGCTTGCTACAGCGTGGGAAACAAAAAAATTGCACTACTTAAATGCACGTCAGCTTACCCTGCTCCCATCGAGGAGGCTAATCTTTCGACGATTCCAGACCTACAAAAAAAATATAAGGTGATTGCAGGCCTTTCCGATCATACCAACGGCATCGTGGCACCTGTTGCAGCTGTCACGCTTGGGGCACGGATAATTGAAAAACATTTTATTATAGATAAACAACTTGGGGGTCCTGATGCAAAATTTTCTCTTGAACCAGATGAATTCGGTGACATGGTTAAGGCGGTTCGTCAGGCAGAAACAGCTGTTGGCATGCCCACATACACGCTAACTGCAAAAGCAAAAAAAAACCGCCATTTCAGCCGCTCTCTTTTCGCAACAAGCAATATAAAAAAGGGAGAGCTCTTTACTTCGCGTAACGTACGATCAATTCGGCCTGATGACGGCCTTCCGCCAAAAGAACTTCCTCGCGTACTGGGCAAAAAAGCAAAAAAGGACATTGAAGCGGGTACGCCGCTTACCTGGAGCATTATCAAAAAATAATGACTGACAAAAAATTCAATATTATCATTCAGGCGCGCATGAGCTCTTCTCGGTTTCCCGGAAAAAGCATGATGGATCTCTGTGGAAAACCCGTCCTATGGCATATCGTTGAACGCTGTGAAAAAAGTGCTACACAAAACGTAATTGTTGCCACATCCACACATGCAAGTGATGATCTAATAGAACAAAAATGCAAAGAATGGGACGTGGCCTGTGTACGGGGAGAAATTGATAATGTACTTTCACGGTTTGTAAAAACATCAGAAGCCTATCCCTCTAAAATAATTGTTCGAATAACTGGCGACTGCCCGCTTGTTGAACCTGAAATAATTGACAGCGTTGTCGAACAACTCAAAGATGCGGACTATGCAAGTAATGTACTAGAAAGAAATATTCCCCATGGATTAGATGTTGAGGCGTTCACCCAGCAAGCATTGCTGCGAGCAGAACAAGAAGCAGACACCGATAGATACAAAGAACACGTAACCCTTGTTATGCGTGAAAATCCAAATAACAATTTTAAAACGAAAATTGCGCCAATGGTAGATGCGTACTGCCACCCGGAACTACGTTTGACCTTAGATACAGAGAAGGATTTTACATTAATTGAAACAGTATACAAACATTTCAAAAAGGCTACTTTCTTTTCAGCCAAAGAGGTTATTGATTGGTTATTAAAGCATCCTAACATAGCTTCAATAAATTCAGATGTTCAACAAAAAACATTAAAAGAATGAAACAATTTATAGCAAACAGAGCAAGAATGCTTTTAGGCGACCGCTTTTACGACGTTGCGTATTGGTATTTACTGTTCAGAAAATTACCTACCCCTTCAACAAGTAAACCAAAGCTGCTTATTCTCGATCACTTTTTTACCCAAGATATAAAAGCACTTCTTCGAGAAAACAAAGATTTTGAATGTATTATCCTCCCCGCCGATCCTTTTCGCTACGTAGGGATCAAAATATTTCCTAAGGGTGTTGATAGCTATTCCGTCTTTAATAACTCAAAGCTTGAACCAGTTAAAAAACGATACTCTAAAATCGTTGAGCGTTGCATTGAAAAATTAATTAACAAGTATCATCCTGTCGCCATGATTTCCCCTTCAGATAACTTTTTCTACATTCGAGAATTTGTAAGGGGCTTTCAAAGGAAAAAAATACCTTTTATAGTTTCAGATAAAGAAGGAACGATTTGCCCGGCGTACTTTGTGCATTATGCAAAATATATCAGAGAAACCTCCCCTCTTATTTCAGACTATATTTTTGTCTGGAGTGAACGGCAAAAAGATTTTTGGATTGAAGCTGGAACAGATGCGAAAAAGATATTCGTCGTTGGTCAGCCTCGTTCTGATTTTTGGAGACAACCAGATAGATGGCGCACAAAAAGAGAGCTTGGTATACCCAAGTTACGCGAAAACGCGAAACTCCTTTTATTTTTTACATACGACCCGTGGAGCTACACACCCGAATACATGATCGAAAAGGGAAAAATGCACTGGGATATGTTACGTAATCAAACCGACCCAGTGATTTTTGCATATGCGAAAGACCACCCAGAAGTTGATGTTGTTATTAAGGCGCATCCTCAACAATCCGATATTGATCAGGTGAAACAAATTATTCATAACCAAGGCTTGCATAACGTGTTTCTCGTAACTGGACCCTCGCTATCAAATCACCTCATTGTAAATGCTGATTGTGTTATTGGTTTCCAAACCACCGCACTCAGCGAAGCCATGAATACTGACGTACCTATCATTTATACATTTTGGGGTGAAGCAAAGGACAGATGGTCAGAAGATTTAATACCTTTCCACAAAACAAACGCCTTATTTGTAGCCACGTCACCCGATATGCTCAAAACGTACATAGATACATCCATGCATGATTTTACAATGACAAAAGACCAAAAAGAAGCTAGGAAACAATTTATCAATGAATATCTATCAGTCGTTGATGGTGAGTCTTGCAAGAGAACGTTTGAAACACTCAAGCGAATAATAAAAAAGCATGGCTAAAGTTCACCCTATTTTTTCTAACACAGCCTACAACATTGCGAGTACTGCAGTAAGTTTCTTGTTCGCGTATGTAATGACTCCTGTTATTTTAAGCAGACTTGGAAGTGAAGATTATGGTATATGGGTTTTCTTAGGAATTTTTTCCATAAATGGTTACTTCTCACTTCTTGATTTTGGATTTCAAGGAGCAGCAACAAAATATGTTGCTGAGTTTATCAGTAAAGAAGATGATAAAAAACTAGGTGAAATTATTAACTCCTCACTCCTATTCTTCCTACTTATCGGTGTCATAGGGGCAATCGTCCTTTTTATAATAAATATATTTTTCTTACAAGACATCTTTAACTTGCCCCCAGATAAATTGACACTCATCCGTATGCTTATAAATATTACAGCGGTCAGTTTCATCTTTCAGTTCCCTGCACTTGGATATTCGGCAATCATACAAGGCGTCCAACGGTATGATTACCTGCGGGGCGTCACGATAGTTACAACCATCATAAGCAATTTAGTACTCTATTTCTTTCTAAGGGAACAGGGGGGGCTTACGTTCATTATTATTACAATGACACTCACCGCCTTCTCAATCACTGTATTGTATGCGCTCATTACAAAAAAACTTCTCCCTCAAATTAAAATTAGCTATGTCAAAATAAAAAAAGATTCGTTTAAACTTCTTTCTTCTCTTTCTTCAAAATTATTTGCCTCAAAAATTGTAGGCCTCATTTTCAATAACACAGATAAAATCCTGATAGGGATATTTCTTACCGTTTTCGATCAAACCCAATACGATATTGTGAATAAATTACATATCATTCTTCTCTCCCTTCTTTCCATAGTCAATCAAGCAGTTCTCCCTGCAAGTTCAGAATTTTCCGCAAAACAGGATGAATCGCGAATGAAATTACTTCTTCTTAGGGCAACAAAATATTCAGGAGCGATCGTCCTCCCTTCATTTCTGATTCTCATGATCTTTCCATCAAATGTTCTTACTGTATGGATCGGGCCAGAATACGCCCACCTTGCTTCACTTGTACAGCTTTATTCAAGCCACATTATATTTACTATGCTTGTGGGAGTAAGCTCAGCAATGTTTATAGGAACAAATCACGTGGGAAAAGTTCTAATGATTTCTGTCATGGCAGCTCTTCTAAACCTTGGCATAAGCATCGGCACCGTCTCCTCGCTTGGAATTAAAGGACTTATTTTTGCTACAGTGGCTTCCTACATTTTCTCTTCGCTTATATATATTATTGTTGCTAACAAAACATTTAAGATAAAACACTCGGAATTTTTCAAAGAGTCTATTGCTCCCCTTATTCTCCCAACTGCCGTCCTTATGATTGGAATGATAGCGATTCACTCCTCCTTTACTCCTACAAATATATTTACCTGGGTTGGCTTTGGTCTGCTTGCCTACATTGTCTTTTTTGTTATATTCTATGCCACTGGCAGTCGAGAAGACGAACGATATCTAATAAAACGCGTAGTAGCGAAAATAACCGGGAAATAAGCAAAATCTTAATATATGGTGCACGAACTCATTAACTCTCCCATCGTAAAAAATAAGCTTTTCTTATATGCGAAATTTTTCTATGATCGTTTATTCCGCCCACACAATTTCATTTTTCAGGGGAAATTCATCACACCAGTAACTAATAGAGTTGCCTTAGGTGATAAAAAGAAAAAAATTCTCTGCCCAACCATCTACCACCTGGATAGAGCTCTTGGGTGGCATATCTCAATGGCAAAAGCCTTAGAAGTAAGGGGTCATGAGATAACCTTCATGCCGCTTGATATTCGATTCCCAAGAAGAAATACGCTCTACTACGATGTATATGATGGCGAGTATACAAACTCGTATTTTAATCTTTTCAACAAAACACTTTTTAAGTCGTTCCGAATACCGTTTGTTGGCTATTCAAAATATGGGGATGCAAAATCCTTTAATACACGACGTCTCAAGGTCGCGTCTCTTTCATACGAAGCATGCAAAACATTCGTGTACAAAGACGCACCCATAGGGGACATGGCTTACAATAGCGTGATGCACTATTATAGACGTGGTAGGAACGCATTTTCTGAAGAAGAAGTCGAAGGCTACCGAGATTTTTTAGTTATTGGTATGATCTTATTTGATATTTTAGATGATGCGTTAAATGAACTAGCGCCTGATATTATTCTTACGCTTAACGGAAGTTTTCTTGATAGCAGAATTCAACTCTACTTAGCAAAACAGAAAAATATTCGAGTGGTCAGCTTTGAAACAGGTTTTATGTTAAATTCAGTAGTGCTCAATGAAAACGAACCGACAATCACCTACCCCATGTCGGAACAATTTCCCGACACATATGCATCCTATACACTAACCCCCGATCAAGACAAAACATTACAAACATACTTGAGTGAAAGGAGCCTGGGGAAAAATTGTGTACTGGACTATTTTGGAAAACCTAAATTCAATCACGATGCGATACGGGAAGAAGCTGGAATTCCAGCTGGCGTGCGTCCAGATGTCCTCTTTACCAACCTCCAATGGGACTCTACACAATTACATTGTAATATTGCATTTCCTAATCAACTTGAATGGATTTTCGACACAATACGTTTTTATGAAGCACATTCGGAACGCACACTCGCAATACGTATCCACCCGGCTGAAGTTAATCCGTCTAGTATCGCAAGTAAAGAACGTATTAAAGATGTCATACACAAAAAATTTAAAAAACTTCCAAGCAATGTCATTATTATCCCCTCAGAAAGCAGTATAAGCTCTTACCCGCTCACAGATCTAAGTAACATGGTGTTAGTATATGCATCAACAACGGGACTTGAAGCGGCTATCATGAAGAAAAATGTTCTCGTTGCGGGACGCTCCCACTACCGAGGGCAAAAATTCACCCATGACATTACATCAATTGACGAGTACGCTAAATTACTACAGACACAAGAACCTGTTCGTCCACTCGAAGAGGTTGAATCCCTGGCGAAAAAATACGCATACTTTTTCTTTTTCGGGTATATGATCCCCTTTTCTCTTGTCAAAGAGAAAACCACAAAGGAAAAGGGTGAACTTACTGCATTCAACTTTTCTTCTGAAGATGAACTTTTACCTGGGAAAAATGCTGACTTAGATTTTGTTGTCCGTGTTATACTTGGTGAAGATAGCTACACCAACAGATTTCGTCATATGATACAACATGAAGAGTAACATACGCGTTTCCATACTGGGGAATTCAGTCCCCATGCTTGTGCAGCCGTTTCGTGGGTCCCCCGATGACATAACCTACGTCGAGCACCTGCGCAATAAAGGATACAAAATAATCCCCGGGATGAAACAATCTGCGATGATTTCTGATCTCTACTGGTATTTTGAAGACGAATGCACACGTCATGCGCCAGATTACGTTATTTTGCATTTTGGCATTGTGGAGGCTACATACCGCGCACGCCCACGCTGCATGCAGAATTATTTTTCAATGAATGCGTGGAATAACTCAGTAATAGATAAACCATACAACGGGCCAATCCGTCGTGGAATGAAGTTTGTTTTGAAAAAAATGCATAAACGAATCGTTGAGCATTTATTGTATACACTTGGCGTAAAATGGCGGTGGTGCTCCCTTAAAAAATTCACTTTCTCGTTAAAAGATATTGTAAAACGAATTTTCGCCGATTCGGCAGCAAAAAAAATTATCCTCATTGGCATGACCGAACTTGTGGAATGGTCTGAGAAACAAGCTCCCGGCTCCAATGAAAGCATCAGGCAATATAATGAGGTCATGAAGCAAATCGCTTCTCTTTCTCCAAACATCACCTATATTGACCCTGAAAACGCCTTTAAAGGGCACCAGAGAGCTGATATCACTCCTGACGGCATACACTTCACGGGGTTAGGGCACCGCCTCTTAGCCGACCATATTGCAGCGCAACTGACAGGAAAAAGAGAAAACTACCTTGGTTGGCAAAAAATCAACCAGTACGAATCACTTTATTCCTTGTATGAAAATAGGTTTAAACGGTAGATATTTCACCGATCAAAAAAATGGCGTTGCACACTATGTTGCTCGACTAGTTTCGTATTGGATACAGAACATCAAAGGTCAGGAATTGTACATTTATGCAGATCATGAGATACAAAACAAAGAAGATAGGGAATTACTGAATAAACCCTTTATCCATCTCAGGGAAACAAAAAAACGTACTGGCCACCTTTCGTATTTGCTTTGGTATATAAATACCTTGCCCAAACTCATAAAAAAGGATGCCGTGGATGTATTTTTTTCAGGAGACTATTTTCTTCCTCCTTTTTTATCATCTACAAAGAAAACCATGACCATTCATGATGTCTCTTATCTCTCCTTCCCGAAATGGTTTCCATATAGTTACCGAGTTTACACAAAACTTTTTTCAAAAAGAATGGCAAAAAAAGCCGATCGCATATTTACGATATCTCAATTTTCAAAAAAAGAAATCCTACGATGTATTCCAGGAGTTCAAGAAACAAACGTGGTGGTAACGCCAGTAGCTGCCCCAGATTCCTTTTTTCTCGACTCCCCTATAATTTCAGAGACTAAAAATAAACTACATATCGAGGATAAATTTTTTCTCTCTGTGGGAAAACTCCTAAATAGACGCCACCCGGATGTCCTAATAAACGCATTTGATAACTTCCTCATAAAAACACAGGCTCAAGATATTCAACTATGTATCCGAGGTGCAAATGAAACCTTTCCTCGTCTCGACATAGAAAACTTAATTGAAAAAATTAATTTCAAATATAAAAGGAAAGTAATTTTACTACTACCATATATTACGGATAGCGAGCTACATGCCCTTTACCAGGGAGCAACGGCTTCTTTGTATCTTTCCGATTACGAAGGATTTGGCCTTCCTGTAATTGAATCGCTTGCAGCAGGGTGTCCTGTAATAACCTCACACAACAGCTCAATCCCAGAGGTTGGTGGGAATGCCGTGTTATACGCAGATCAACAAGACCCGAATCAAGTCGCACTAACTTTAGAACAAATATACTCAAGGCAATATATGAACAAACATGAATTGCAACAACAGGCAAGAAAATTTTCATGGAAAAAGACAGCCTCTATAACATGTAATGAACTAGAACATCTGTATGGAAGGACATAAAAATTACGAACCAAAAGTTGCAATCATTCTTCTTAACTGGAACGGCATAAACGACACCGTACCCTGTATTAAGTCTCTTCTTGCTATGACATATACAAATTACAAAATCTTCGTTTCAGATAACAATTCCACAAATGATGAAGCAGTAAAAATTAAGGACATGTTTCCATCTGTACGTGTCATTGCGAGTAAAGAAAATTTTGGATTTGCCGAAGGAAATAATGTCGCCATCCGTACCGCCCAAAGAGAATACAACCCAAATTACTTTTGGATTTTAAATAATGATACAGAAGTTGAACCTAAAAGCCTCCAAGAATTAGTCCAATACGCAGATACGAACTCTATAGTGGGAAGCACTATCTATTACTGGCAGTCCCAAAAAATTTACTGTCTTGCGGGTGGTAAGATAAACAGCTGGACGGGAATTGATACATTATATGGGGCTAGAAAAATAATTAAAGAAATACAACCGCCAAAAAAACTGGATTATATTTCAGGTTGTTCAATGTTAATCCCCCAAAATATTTTTGAACACATTGGTCTTTTTGATAACAAATACTTTCTTTACAACGAAGAATCGGATCTTTGCGTGCGGGCTACTCAAGTAGGTTTTAAACAGGTATACGCCCCCTCATCAATTGTGTATCACAAATTCGCACAGAGTTCAGGTCACCTATCGTATACCTACGTATATTATTTTCTCAGGAATAAACTTCTTTTCATGAAAAAGCACACGCCGTGGTACAAAAAGTTCTCATACATTTTTTCATACAGCGTATATTATGTGGGAGGATCTTTTCTTCTGTCCCTGCTTCGAGGTAACTATAAAGCAATAGGCGCTATACAAAAAGGCATTGCGGACGCTCTACACAACAAATACGGCAAGATGCTGTAGTGTGTTATTGCAAAATATAAAGTCCCTCAGCAACTTGAGTAAGTAAATTGTTATCTAAAAGATGTGTCTCCGAAACATTATACATACCATCAACGAAAAAGATTGGTGCGTCTTTTGCTGAAAGAGAGCACGCATTGTAGCTATAGTTACTTATCAAGGAATATTCAGTATCTTCACCACCTCGTATAGTTGGCTTTCGTTGCAAAATATCATGGATATCCCCGAAGTACACACAATACCGATAACCGTCCGAAGGGAGAGGAAGTACACTAATAATCCAATTATGCCACAAATTAAAATAGGCACTTGCGGCTTTTTCCGTTGTGCTAATATTTGTTGCAATTACAAATTCTGGAAAAGCTTCCGACTGAGAATACTATGAAAGTTCCTGCAGCGCTTGGTATGTCTTTGGTTCAATTGATAAAGGAAATCTTCTTGCGTAGGCGACCTGATCTGTTATTGGTTGTGTGGTTAATAAGAATAACCAGAAAATAGGAAGTAAAAATAATAGTGATGTTCTAGATTTAAGCGTATCTAATATAACCACAACAGCAAATGAAACTAACAAACTTATAGGTAATAAGGCCGTCGCTCGATTCGTAGGTATTGCGCCCCTAAATACAGTAACAAATAAAACTGCCTGCGTTGCTAAAAATAAAGCAAAAAGTCCTAATACATTTCTCTCTTTTTCTTTTGGAATTCTAAAGAGATAAAAAACTATCGCCACGACAGCAAATATATAAAGAAAGAGCTGCCCTGTCGAAGCTGTACCTGAATGAGACAATCTAAAGAACTCTCGTAACGTACTGTTATCAGTATATGAAATGGACGCATTTTTACTCCTGAGGGTAGGATTGATATACGAACCAAGAGTGTTTTGAATTTGATCAAGCCAATAAAAAGAACCTACGACAATAAGAGTGCCGAGTGCGGTGAGGCTGTGTTTTGTTTTGCTTATAAAGGTTCCGGGGTTCATGTGTAGAAAAATACTTACTAAAATTGTATAGATAAAAAGGAGCATAATAGTAAACATAAGCGTCTCGAAATGCGCAACGGCTATGAGCACACTAATACAGAGCACTAAAAACGTTTTATACTTCAATTTCTCAAAGGTAAGCACATAAAGTAGCAAGATACTTAAAATAAGCGCCAATGCATTATCCAGCGTTGTTATGGATAATGTAAAATATTTTACGGACCAAATTCCAAAGGTAAACAGTACCATAAAGGAAACGTGTCGCATGATACCTGAAAAAATTTTACTCGCAAGCAAGGCGGTTACACCAGCCAACGATACAATAAGGCCTATGCTGTAGTAATAAAAAACCGTAACAAGGGATAATCCCGTTATTTTGCTTACCGCCGCGCCTATGATTATCGATGCGGCCCGTTTTCCTAATACACCTTCAATTAAAAAATATTTCGCTCGAGATATATAATACGGTACATCCCAACCAATGGGATACCCAGGTAAATATTTTTTAAATACTGCTATGAGTAATATAACATTGAGTAACACTACAATGCCCGACATTATATAAAGCCAAGTACTTTTATTTAATTGCAAAATCCTCTTCATATTACTGTTTTCTTGCTATTAATAAAATCAACTGCATCAGTAAGTGTTTTCGCAACGTAATCGGGAGTAATTACATGCGCGTTATCGGTTCCCGCATACCCAGTTTTCACAAGGATCGTTTTACATCCTGCCTTCGACCCAGCAAGAATATCGGAGCTTTTATCGCCTATCATCCATGAGTTTTTAAGGTCTATATTTAAATCTTTTTCTGCCTTCTTGAGCATCCCATTTCCAGGTTTTCGGCAATCACATACTTTTTTATAAGCTTCAACACTTGCTTCTGGATGATGAGGACAAAAGTAACTCGCGGCTATTAATATGCCTTCTTCTTTTAATGAATCTACAAGCCATGTATTTACCGACTTATAGTCTTCCTCAGTGTACATACCTTTGGCGATGCCCGCTTGATTGGAAACAATAATAAGCGCGTAAGAAATATCGATTTTTTTTAGTGCAGAAAACACGTTTGGCAAAAATTCAGCGTTCTCTACGGAACCAAGATAGCCAACCTCCTTAATTAACACGCCATCACGATCTAAAAAAATCGCCTTATTGTCCATCGGGAAAAAGTTCAGCTTCAATTAGCTCACATATTGCGTGAATGACGGTAATGTGAAGCTCTTGGATTCTCCCTGTATTTTTTGAAGAAACCTTAATGATACATGACAAGTCTTTCACTTCTTCCCTAATTTTTCCTCCAGTTTCTCCTGTCAAAAAGAGAGCCTTTGCTCCTCCATCAATCGCCGTTCTAAACCCCCGTAATACACTATCTGCATTACCTGAGGTAGATAACCCAACTACAACATCTCCTGGACGTACAAACGCTTCTAGTTGCCTTGAAAAGACCACATCATAGCTATAATCATTACTTAAAGCTGTAAGCGTGGATGTATTGGTTGTTAACGCCGTCGCAGGAAGTGCCTTGCGTTCAAGTTTGTAGAATTTTCCGACCAACTCCGCTGCAAAATGTTGTGCGTCTGCTGCACTCCCACCATTACCCATTGTAAATATTTGATTACCGTTTTTAAGTGCTTCGGCACATACCTTTGCTGCATCAATGAGATTATCAAAAGAATGTTCCATGAATGACTTACGAATTTCTAAAGATTCAGAAAAAATCTTTTCTAGTTTTTTTTGTAACATATCTGACATACTATTATATTGACCAAGTTATTAATCCGTGGGTGTCAAACTGTGAATCGACGGACCTGCACCCACGTTCTTCTAAGGCGTCGATGACAAACTGTTCTTTGTTTGCATTACAAAAGAAAAGCATGTGTCCACCTCCACCTGCGCCCGTGATCTTCCCTCCAATAGCTCCGGCTTTTTGTGCTTCTTGATAAAGATGATCAATACTTTCATTTGTTACTAGTGGAGAAAATCTCTTTTTCTGCTGCCAAGCCTCATGCATTAATTTTCCAAATCTACTAAAATCTCCTTTCAAGAGGCTCTTTTTCATTGCATGAGCTATCTTTTTTGTCTCGTGCATAGCGTCTATTAATGCCGCGTCATTTTTTTGTGCTTTTGAAATCTGGTCATGAATAACATCTCCCTTTTTCCCTCTTTGTTGGGGCAATCTTACAAGGACAAGGTGTTTTTCAAGCTCAAGCATATAATTATCAGGCAACCGCAAAGGATTTATTTTAACCCAATCGTTGCCCTTAAATTCTAAAAAATTTAAACCACCAAAGACGGCTGCATATTGATCTTGTCTGCCTCCCTTAATATGAAGAACATTACGTTCTAGGTTAAACGCAGTTTCTGCTATCTCATAGCTTGATTGACGATCTTCATTCAACAGGTGGTTAAAGACGCCTATGACCGCTACAAAAGCGCTTGCTGAACCCCCTAACCCAGAACGCGGTGGATAATCAGTTCGTAAAAAAAGATTAAAGCCTGTTTTTATGTGTTTCTTATAATGCAAAATAACTGCCTTCTGCAACTCAAGCTTACCATCTAAAGAGACATCATCAACTGAATCATATGTCACATTGTCATGGAAATCGTAGGATTCTATATATACTTTCTTATCGTCTCTCAGCTCCAACGTTGCCCATGCATACTTTTGTATTGTGGCATTCAATGCGCAACCGTTGTATTGCTCAGTATAAGGAGAAACATCTGTCCCCCCTCCTCCAAAACTTATTCGTACTGGTACTCTCGCTCGTATGATCATAATTACCAAAATTTCTTGCGCGAAATAAACCGCTTATATGATTCTGGCGTCCCAATATCCCAAAAACTTCCCCTGCACGCGACACCGTATAATGTACCCTTTTTAGCTATTTGTGTAAATACATCATGCTCAAAAGAAACACCTCTACTCTTTCGCACAAATGGGAAAATTTTCTCTTTATTTGTTATCATAACGCCTGCATATACAAGTCCAGGCCCCTGTATACCTTTTTCGATAAATCGCGTAATTCTTCCCTCGTTATCTCGAATTACAGCACCGTACCTACTAACATTTTGTTTCCTCACGAGCGCAAGTGTACCCGCACTCTGATACCTTCGGTGGGGTTTTATAAGTACCGTGGGGTTAAAATTGATTGCAGTGTCACCATTTATGATAAAAAAATCTCCTTCAAGCATTGGCAATGCTTTTTTTATCGTTATCAATGTACCTCGTGGTTCTTTTTCTCTTGAATAACGTATCGTAATCCCATACGATCTCCCAGACTTATAGCGTTTCTCTATTATATTTCCTGAGTTACTTATACAAATAACGACCTTTTGTATTCCTGATTTTTTTAACCAACGTAATTGGAAATCCAAAAAAGGCTTTCCGTTAATTGGTGCCATAGGCTTAGGGACGCCCAGCTGAAGTGAAGCCAAACGCGTTCCTTTTCCAGCAGCGAGAATAAGCGCTTGTTCTTGCATCATAGTTCACGAGTGCTTTTAACTGTTTCCCAGTGTGTATAATCAACTCCTTTCCAATAATGCATCCATGCGAGAAACACGGAATAATTAAGGACAACAAAAAAGAAAGGCATCCCCAAAAAACCTTGGAGCGTCGTTGAAAAAGTAGAAAGAAACGAAACAAAATAAATCAATAGTTGCAAAATAAAAACGATCAGCCAGAAGGTATTGGTGAAACTCAAAATAAGCGAACAAATAAATAAGAGAAGTAATAAAAATGGTGAAAATAGTGGTAATACTTTTCTTGATACAAGAATATATGCACCATATAAGCCTGTAGAAAAAATGGCTTTTATATTACGTTTAATACTAATTATAGTCTGCGTAATAATTCGTACTTTTTGTTTTAGAAAGTCTGAAACCGTATCAGGTGTATATTCCCAGACCTCAGCCGTATCTGCGTACGCAACTCGATACCCGTGTCGAATAATCCAAATTGTCATTTCAAAATCATCAGTTCCACCTGGTACATACCACGGCTTCACTGCGTTGTGTTCATCTACTAGAAGTTTTCGTCTAAAAGCAGAGACCTCTCCACTCATAGCAACAACAGAGTGAAGGGATGCTTCCTTCTTACGCATAAACATCTCAAGCTTCCAATACATACCGCCACCAGCAGAAACTGAACTTTCGTTTTTTTGCACTTGTCTCATAGCTCCAGTTACCGCGCCTACCTTTTCATCAGAAAACTTTTTAGCAATTTCTTTTAAAACATCCTGTTTCATAAAAGCATTCGCATCGGTAATAATCACAATATCGCCCGTGGTGTGTGGAAGGGTTTGGTTTATCGCACCTGCCTTTCCTGGTTTATGATCAAGTGGAATAATGTGGACGGTTGGTTCAAATCGCCGGACAATTTCCAGAGTTGCGTCTTTTGAATTGCTATCAACTAAAAAAACCTCTAGAAGGTTTTTTGGATAATCAAGCGCAAGCACATTTTCGATCTTTCGTTTTATGACAACTTCTTCGTTATACGTTGGAATAATAAGACTGATACGCGGAAACTGAAAATGATCTTGTTGTGGTTTATCTTTTTTAGACGTAAATAAAAGACTTATTGGATATCCAGCATACATCCAAAAAAGGATAGCAACTGAACCTATGGCTAATACGCTTATAACAATCATTCTTCTGTGTTCTTCTTACGTTTATCTGCTTTATCTAGAGAAACTTTTCGGATAACATCAGTTATTTCTCTTTCTATAAATTCGAGCTTTACATAAATGCGAAACATACCATAAAACAAAAGAACTACTGCAAAATACAACAACACATCAACACCACGTCCCACGCCGACGATATTAGCAAGTAAGTCACTGAAATTTGGCCACCAAGTAAAGAAAAGTAATGCGATCCAAATAATCAGCCAAACAAAAAATTCCGTATTGGTGATTGATTTATCTTTTTTTCTAAAAACTGCTCGTGAAAGAGTAAAAGCGACAAAAATGGTAAAAAGGATTTTGATTATCATTCCATTAATTTACCTAACATATATTTGAAAAGTATCTTTGCGAACGCGAAGGAACTTTGCCCTTTTTCAAAAGAATAGGAGCTATATTCAATTGTTACAGGCACTTCCTTGTACCGGAACTTATGTTTTTGAATCTCATCAAGGATTTCTGAGGCGTGTGCCATACGATTCTGCTTAATCTTAATAGTCTCAGCGGCATAACGGCTAAACGCGCGTAACCCATTATGTGTATCGGTAATTTGTAAACCAGACGTAATTTTTGTGAATATAAGCGCTGCCTTTAGGATAGTTTTACGCAATAAAGAAAGATTTTTTGCAGAATCCTTCTCCAAAAAACGAGAACCCAATACAACATCAACTTCTTTTTCAAGAATGGGTTGTACTAATTTATGTATATCCTCGAGCTTATGTTGATTATCGGCATCAAAGGTAACAATAATGTCTGCATCTTGCCGAAGGGCGTACTGGATACCGGTTGCGAGCGCAGCACCTTGGCCTCTATTGAGTAAATGATGAATGACGATCGCGCCTTCTTTTTCAGCAATAGTTCGTGTTTCATCTTGAGACGCATCATCAACCACAACAATATTACTATAGTGTACTTTTAACGACTGTAAAACTTCACCAATAACCTTAGCTTCATTAAATGCGGGTATTACTATGTAAATGCGTTCATTCATATATACGATACGTTTGTTTTAATCCCACTTGAAGTGTGGTTTTGGGTGTCCAACCTAATACACGTTTTGCCTTGCTATTAGACATTCGACTTCGTATCTGTTCAGGCACCTTTTTCCCACGCCGTGGTTCCAAAGGTTTTTTTGTAATAGATCCAAGGCGGGTGAATAATGTATTAATGTCGGTTTCTTTGTTTGTGCTTATATTTACCACCCCATTCCATCGAACGTGCATAACGCGTACAGAGGCTGACACCACATCTACCACGTAGACAAAATCTCGGGTCTGTTTTCCTGAATTATAAATATGTGGTGCTTTCCCTTCGGCGAAAGATTTACAAAATATAGCTACCACTCCACCCTCTCCTTCTGCATCTTGGCGCGGACCATACACATTAGATAAGCGTAAGATTGTAAAAGGCAAATCAGAAATTTCAAGATACTTTTCAATTACTCGTTTTGCAACGCCGTACGGGGTCGCAGGATTTGGGGTTTCTGATTCTTTGTTTGGTGGTTTTGACTTAGGGTCATAAACAGCAGCGGTGGAATAAAAGATAAATTTTTTTATCCCATACTTTTTTGCTGAATCAATAAGACGCAAGCTGCCTATGATATTTGTTTCAGCGTCTTCTACTGGATGGCTCTTTGAATATTGTAAATTTTTTTGAGCGGCAAGATGGTAGATAATATCAAATTTCCCCTTTTCAATAAAGGACTGAATGGTAATACTTTGAATTTTTCCTTTCTTAAATGTTGCTTTCTTATTAATATAGACTTTTTTGCCAACGCTCAGATCATCAAGAACCGTAACCTTATGTTTATCAACTAATGCATCAACAAGGTGTGACCCTATAAACCCCGCTCCGCCTGTGACTAAAATCTTTGACATACTACTTGCCTATCCCAAAATAATTAAAGCCTAGTTTTTCCATAGATTGCGGATTGAGAATATTTCGACCATCAACTACAACCGGCTGTTTCATTATTTCTTTTGCGTGCTTCCAATCAATATCCCTAAATTCTTCCCACTCTGTTGCGATGATCGCGGCATCAGCGCCGAACAAGGCCTGATTAGCCTTATCGCAATATACAAGATCACCTTTCTGCGTAAGCACTCCTCTCGCATTATCCTTGGCAAGTGGGTCATATGCGGCAACGTGAGCTTTTCTGCGGAGTAGCTGCTTAATAATATCGATACTCGCCGACTCTCGCACATCATCGGTATTGTTTTTAAATGCAAGACCAAGTACCGCAATAGTTTTGCCCGACAACCGACCAAGTTGAGACTGTAGCTTTCGAATAGCAAGTTTTCGCTGATCTGCGTTTACCTGGATAACTGCGCGTAAAAGTTTAAAGGAATATTTATTGTGTCCTGCGATATGCTTCAATGCTTTGACGTCTTTTGGGAAACAACTGCCGCCGTAGCCAATACCCGCTTTAAGAAAAGATTTCCCGATTCGCCTATCAAGACCCATGCCGTACGCAACCTCATCGACGTTTGCGCCAACTGCCTCGGCGATATTGGCTATTTCGTTAATAAATGAGATTTTCGTGGCCAAAAAAGCGTTACAGGCATATTTTACCATCTCGGCAGTTTCAAGCCCGCAAAACACCTTTTTCGAGCGGATAGGGCGTATCAGATCACGCATACGCTGCTCTGCACGCTTGGAATCAGTGCCTATAACCAGCCGATCAGGGTGCATAAAGTCCTTTACGGCACTCCCCTCCCTCAAAAACTCAGGGAAGGAAACAACGTCCGTATTGTCGCCGTGGTATCTTGAGATATGTTTATATGCTTTTCTGGCGGTTCCAATCGGTACAGTGCTTTTGTCTACAACTATTTTGTACCCCTTCATATTGTCTACAATCTCTTTGATGACTCCCCAATAATCGCGCATATCGACGTTTCCATTTGGGAGCGTCGGAGTCCCCACAGCAATAACAAGCATATCGGTTTTGCGCGAAGCCTCAGCTATAGACGTTACGATTTGTAAACGCTTATTTTTCAAATTCCGGGTAGCTATCTCAGAAAGACCCGGTTCATAAAACGGCATAATGCCGCGCTTCAAGCGTTCAACGCGATTTTTCTTGCGATCAATAAGCAAAACTTTCTTCCCGAACTCAGAAAAGCAAGTTGCGGTAACCAAACCGACATAGCCCGCTCCGATGACAGCAAGATCAAAAGACGCTTTGCTTGACCTCTGCGTAGTTTTCTTTTTCATTTTTTTTCAGTATAGATTTGTTTAAATTCTTCTACATCTTTCTCTCCTGCGTGGTGAACGAATTTATTTCCGCGCATGTAATCGATTGCCCGGGAAAGCCCGCCCTCTAAATCAATTACCGGAAACCAGCTCAACTTCTCTTTAGCATTGCTAATATCTGGTATGCCCTGTCGGACGGTATATGGTAGCGGTTCGGCAAACTCAATCTGAGAAGACGAATTTGTCATTTCGATAATTTTTTTTGCGACATAAATAGTTGCCAGAATCTCTGGATTACCAAAATTCAAAGGTCCCGGTTCTTTAGACTTCATAAACTTCATAATACCCTCTATGAAGTCAGTAATATACAGAAATGTGCTTTTTGAGTCCGGAACTCCATGAATGGTTATCGGTTTTCCATCGATCGCTGAATTAATGAAGTCCGGAATCAAGCGGCCGTCTGTTAGTTTCATCCTCGGCCCATAGGTATTAAACATGCGGGCAATTTTTGCATCGATGCCGTATACGTTGCGGTAGTTCACAATCAAACTCTCAGAAAATCGCTTCCCTTCGTTATAGCAGCTACGCGGGCCGATCGGATCAATAAAACCCCAATATTCCTCTGGAAACGCCTCTCCCTCATTTGGTTCTCCATATATTGCTGATGTGGAAAGATGAAGGAGTTTTGCCTGATACTTAACGGCCAGATCAAGCATGTTTTTTACTCCCAAGCTATTTGCAAGCAATGTTTCGATCGGAAATGCATTGTAATCTTTCGGAGCAGTCGGACACGCGGCATTATAAATTTCTTGTATACCCTGGAACTTTACCTTAAAGGGCCCAAGTTCCGGAAACTCCTCAAGATCAAACGGCTCGGAAATATCGTGTTTAATAAACTTAAAATCCGGATACTGGAGCAAGTGAGAAATATTTTCGATATTTCCTGTAGAAAAATTATCTACGCATATAACTTTCGAGTCTTTGATTAATTCGTCGCAGATGTGGCTGCCAACAAATCCCGCGCCACCGGTAACAAGGACGTTCTTTTTTTGAAAAATTGGTCTTTTCTCATCCATAAGATTCGTATTTTCTTTGTAATTTTATTAGAGAAAGAAACATTCGTGCTCCACTTTTTAACAGTCCGAGAGGAGAACCAAGCTGTGCAGACTCAACACGATCGTACCACTCACTGGGTGTCTCGACAACTTTTAAACCGTGCTTTCTCGCTGCAAGGAGCAAATCGACATCGATCGTCATATCGTTTGCGCTCAACTCTGGCAATAAGTGAACCAAAGCTTCTCGAGTAAACAACTTTGCGCCACATTGAGTATCCCGATATTCTAAGTCGGTAACGAAACGCACAAGCGATGCAAATATTCTGCTTGCAAGACCACGAATGATTCCCCTTCCGTGAACTGTTGAGTCAGGAAGCAAGCGTGAAGCAATGACTCCGTCGATATGAGCATCATGCAAGAGTCGCTGCATGCGCATAATATCTGCTACTGGAGTTGCTAAATCGGCATCAGCAAATCCAACCACATCGCCGCGGGCCTCAGCAAATCCCCGCCGTAAGGCGCCGCCTTTCCCAACCGTTTCGGTTATCACCACCGAACGAATCGGATATTCTTTATGATCGTTAATGAACTGCTGAACTATTTCTGGTGTTTTATCAGTACAGCCATTCGGAACTACAACAAGCTCGTATTCCGGCTTTAACTCCTTGATATACGCTTCTAAGGTGCGTAAAATCCGTCTCTCTTCGTTGTAGGCTGGTATCACTAGTGACAGCATATTCTGATGAAGATTCTACCACTTTTGACGTGGTTTGACAACTAAATAAACTTTCTATTTTACGTTTTACTGTGCCACTAGCGTGGCGGGCTTACACGCCCTTTTGCATCGCCCAAAAGGGCCAAAACGCTAGTCCTGTGAAAAGAAACCTAGAACAAACGAATCTTCATTCCCGCATGAAATAGTCGGCACTAAAGACCGACATATTTCTCTTACACTCATTCCCAATTCGTTTTTCTTGGTTTTTTTCAACGGACAGGAACAAGCAAAATCGAACAAAACGAACGCGTAAGGATTTGCAAGATATGCGCGTGTCTTGAAATCCAGTGTGAGTGAAGTGAGATTTTAACAGGCCCCTGTCCAGGCGGTGTGGGGGGGGTGGAGTACAGCCCTAGAGGTAGGGGGAACACGCTTTCCGAATTTATGTTCCCCCTACACTCTGGGCAAAAAATTTAATAAAAAGGATTACCCCTACTGGTATGTAAATTCTACTTCTTAAAAACCAGCCATTTGTTAAGGAAAAAATTCCAAAAAAGAGTTATTACGATGGCCAGTGCTTTGGAAAGAATATCGTACAGATGAAAATGGTAAACGAACAAATACAAAAAACCTGTGTTTACGCCGAGGCCAGTCAAGTTAATGACGAAAAACTTTATATACTGTCTTACGCGTTCTTGGTCCCTACTTCTAAAAGTCCATCGCCTATTGAAAATGTAGCTATTAGAAACAGCAAAGCTAAAAGAAATAACATTCGCATACAGAACGTGCCCCCCAAAAAAAGTGATAAGACGCGTCAATAAAACAAAAACCGAAAAATCAATCAGTGTATTAATAACCCCAACGACAGAAAATTTATAAAACTGCCTAAAGTGCTCTTTGTGAGAAAACGGAAGCACCCGCATAAACCCTCGGGTTACCCGAGAAAAAAATGTTTCCTGTTGTTCTATCATTTAAGTGGAGTAAACCCTTGAACTTGCACACCGCCGCCGAATCCGCTCCCATAGGCGAAAAAGGATGCTATGCCAGCTAGATCCCCGTACCCATGAAAAGCGCGGACGTGCGGACCGCCACCGCGACCGGCTCCGGTTATAATATCATCGATTCCATCACCATCGATATCTGCGGTCGATATATTCACGCCCCCGTGGAATCCCTCGCCATAAGCGAAAAACCGTTTTTTAAGAAAACCACGTTTGGAGTAAATATGAACATCTGGTCCGCCATGAAATTTCGGCGCGGTAATAATTTCATTATACCCATCGCCATCAACATCACCAACAGCGACATTCACCCCGCCTCGATACCCCAGTCCATACGCGTAAAAATTTAAAACACGGTCGCCATCTTCAGTAAATGCCTGAACCCTGGGGAGGCCGGTTGGGCCCATACCGGTTATAATTTCTGCTTTTCCATCGTTATTAATATCGGCGGCGGCAATATCCATGCCACCTAAAAAAGAATTATCCCAGGCAAAAAAGCGCTTTCGAATATTCCCCTGCGCATCAAAAATTCGGATTTCAGAAGCCGAGCCCGCTTCGCGTATAGCGATGACATCATCAGCGCCGTCTCCGTTGGTATCGCCACAGGCTATGCGGATGCCATTTTGCGGTGACGAAAAGGCCTGATAGCTCCACACATCGACCCCTTCATGGCTAATGAGATGAACCCGGGATTCTACCCCACTTCCGGATCCATATAAGATCTCATTGGTGCCGTTGCCGTCAATATCACATACGGCGATACTGCCCGTTCCACGATAGGCTTCGTCGGCAATAAAAGCGTCCTGGTATGCAGTCCCGTCCTTAGTAAACCAGCGAAGCTGTGGTCCTCCATTATAAAAAGGGAATGTAAGGATAGTTGCACCTTCTAGAGTTGGTGCACCAGAGGAAACTGCTTTTGATGCTGAAATGAGACCGCCAAGTTCTCTGGAATACGAAGGATTCTTAGCGTTAATTGAGGTAACAGACTCTTGAAGCGAAAGCTCGAGCTGGTTTTCTGAAATATCGCTTTGGTGAGATTTTGCTAGGGCGGCAACTCCAGCGACTACCGGAGTAGCGAAAGATGTGCCGTTCCACCCTGAGGCATAGCCGGCCGCAAATCCGCTTCCTGACTCGGTTGATACCGTACTAAACATATCTTCGCCTGGGGCAGAAACATCAATACAAGAGCTGCCATAATTTGAAAAAGATGATTTAACGCCACTATCAGAAACTGATGCAACGCCGATCACGCCATTGTTGCATACGGGATATCTTGGAAAAGAATTTAAATCTAGGTTGCTGTTGCCTGCGGCTGCAATGACCACTGCCCCACGTTGACGTGCGTACTGAATAGCTTGCATGAGCACCGTCGAGGAACTGGTCCCCACGAAGCTTAAATTAATAATATCCGCGCCATTATCTGCCGCGTACATAACCGCACGAGCCACATGTGAAGATATGCCAGTACCATCAGTTCCAAGCACTCGTAAAGGCATTATACGAACATCCCACGTTACCCCAGAAACGCCTACACCGTTATTTCCGACAGCACCGATAATGCCGGCAATTACTGTTCCATGATTTGCTGCTGCGAGCGTACTTCCCGATCGCGGAGTGACATCAGACGTCCCTGTAACAAAATCCCATCCGTTTCGGTCATCAATATATCCATTATGATCATCATCTATATGGTTATTAGCCGTTTCCGTCCTATTTACCCATATATGGCTAGAAAGATCGGGGTGGGAAATATCAACACCCCCATCCAACACTGCAACGATGATGCTTGAGCTCCCAGTCTCTGTACCCCAGGCCGTTGGAGCACCCACAGCGGTAAGAAATGATTGGGAGTGATAATAGGGGTCGTTTGGTGTCGCTGCTTGCGCATACCGCACTTCGGGCTCTATATAGGCTATATCTGGGCTAGATCCGTACCGCTGTAAAAAATCGCTAAACTGCTCTTTTGAAGAAAGGTGCACGGTTGTAAAACTGCTGTTTGTAAAGCCGACAACAATATCTTGACCTGCCGTATCTTCACTAAAAACAACCAACGGGATAGCGAGTACTACTATCCCGAAAAATCCTGCAATAAACAGCAATACGCGAAACCTCATGGCGTTTGCTTAGTATTACCCACTGAAACTGTCTGTTCCTTTCCATCGCGAATGAAGGTAACTGGAATCTGCTCTTGACCACCAACGGTCAATAACGCTTGGCCGATGGACTCTGTATCCGAAATCGTTTGGTTGTTGACTTGGGTAATGACATCACCCTCTTGCAGCCCCGCAACATCCGCAGGAGAATCAGGGGTAACAGCAGGTACCATCCCATCTAAACTTGAGGCTAATAGAAAACCTCGCGTCAAATTCTGACGAAGCGCCTGCGGGACATAGCTTACTAATGAAAGATCGATGCCGTTAACCGACAACTTTGGATAATCAATTTTCTTATCGACAAGATACTGGTTAATTACCGGGCGTCGTTCGGGTAAATATACAACACTCGGTTGATCTTTCGTTCCGTTGAAAAATCCAAGTAAGGTACCGTCTCCTCGTAAAACCGGGGTTCCTTTCGGAAACTCAAGATGAGAATCCAGCTGAACTTCTGAAAAGAATTTTTCCGATGACATAATATACAAATCTGGATAGAGCAACTGGTCGCGAACGTGATTCGATACTGTTTCTTCACTGATACTGTATTGTTTTTGGGTATCAGGTTTCTGCATAACAAGCACATTTTCTAGCGGAAATGTGTTGTCTGCGTCAGCAATATCTATTACCTGATACTCGCTTCCGGGAAACGAAAAGAATGATATCCCTGAAGTCGGATCCCGATAAGTCACTTTAACTGACTGCGCTACGTTCTCGTTATCAAGCGCGGTATATGTGGTCCCTTCACGCAAAACTTCAGATGAAGTAAATGACAACCCATCGCTCGTCAACAAAAAGCCATAGCCCACAAAATGTTCTTGAGTTAAGAGCGCATCTTGAATAGTGCTTGACTTTTCTGGGATTTCCTGATCGTAAAGCCTCAAGACAGAAGGAGCGACTTTCTTTACAATAGATTCCATAAATTCTTCCTGCTCAGTATAAGCTTTAGAACCGTTTCGAATTAATACACTGTTAACGGGTGTGCTGTATGAGAAAAAACCAAAACGTTCATTTTGTGAAAGAAAAAATACCGCCCCAATTACACCTCCCACGAGGCTTACGACCAGAAAGAAAATTGCATTCCCAAGACCGAAGGATTTTTTTTGTGGCCTATCAAAATTCTGCTGTAACGTTTCACGGTACACTTTCTCAATGTCTTTATCGGCTTTTTGCCTATTCTTTGGAGATGTTGGGGCTATCTTTTGTTTCATATTACTTCCATTGAGAGGTCGCAAGAACAATAACTAGAACAAATGCGACTATACCAAGTATTCGGGCAACCTTCTTCGGGTTTAAGATGTCGCGTAAACTTGCCAAAAGTATTTGCATCATACCATACACTAAGGCTAAGGTCACAACGCCCTTCACAAGCGGCAAATGAGGCCAAACATTTAAGACATAGATAAACTCAACGAAAATAAAAGCAAACAGCAGACTGTACCACCGGGAAGATGTTAAAAGAACTTTTTGAGACCACAAAAACACATAAAATAACATAAGACCAAAAACTCCTGCAACAATCAGCATAACCAGTGAGGAGATACCGAAAAAGAAACGTAAATCAAATAATGAAACCGTGAGGAAAAATACCGAGAGTAAATGCATATACGACGAGACATTGCTCAGTGCTGAAACTTGATAATTTGATTCATGCCACAAGTATTTATATGCATTTTCTATGTAAATCGCAGCGATAACTGCAACAAGCACAAGCGTAATATATTCAAAGGTACGGTGCTCGAGAAAAACAAAAAAAGCTAAACCTGAGGTATAAAAAAGCATGATACTTAGCACAAAAAGAAGCCGTTCTGAGAGACTGGTCCGGGCTGAGATAAAAAACCTAATGGCTAAGATTGACAAAACGCCGATCACTGCTACAAAAATCGGTACAAGATATGAAGAAAATAACAGCAAAGCTATTCCGCCTACAATATAGGTGAAAAAAAGGCTAAGTGACCAGAGTCGATGGGAAGGACTCATATTGGTTTTACGGTAAGAAGAAGGTGTCCTTTTGTCATATCAACAGACTGTATAGTAACTACATCAAGTATACCTGAAACAAGAGACGGAGTGAACGTATCGATAATACCAGCTGGAATGAGTGCATGGGGGATTGCCACACGACCGACATATGCCCGGTCTATCGTCATGTGAACATCCCCGTCTTTCACCGTCGGGACAACGTGGGCGCGCAACACCACATTCGTTCGTGCCGCGAGCCGCCCATAGAATTCAATATATGAGGGCTCAATCGCGAGTTGAGAAAAAGAAAATGGATACTTTGACGAAGAAGCCACGCTTTCCTGAAAGAGCGCGTTTAGTTGCTCTTCGGTAATATCGATAGCAATTCTTGAAAATGTGGCATCTTCTGCCTGCTGTTCAGTTTGGATTTTTAATAAGTTTTTAGAATAGAGGCCGGGTTCAACCAGTCGGATTGGCTGTGGCTCGTGATAGATAATATCGCTCACTACAGGGATGTGCCAAATTCCAGTAAGAACAACAAAAACAAAAATAACGACTAGAAGCAGAAGGACAGCACCACGAATAGACAGCTTAAAAGGCAGAGTAATAATATAAACAAACGTTTTTAAAATGCGTTTCAACGTGCCGCCCGATTGTGGGGTTTGCGTCTGAGAAGATCTCTCAATTCTTGTCATGTGAGTTTTTTGGGGTTGTCTTTATCTTCTTTTGAAACTACATCAACATGAGAACGAATTTTATCAATGAGCTCCATAAGCTCAGCGGCGGTCAAATCTTTTTTTTCCGGATGCATAATTTTTTTTTGAATTTTGCTTATCAGCTCCTGCACGTGTTGCGGATCTTTAATCCCTGAAATATGTAAATCAGCCCGATCCCCTGCGGTGTGAATCATAAGGGTACCAACATGAAGTGTGGTCCCTAAGACACCGGACACCTTAAAACTCATTTCTTGGATATTTTCATACAGACACTCTGATACAACTCGCGAAAAAACACCCTGCTGATCGATGTCAATGACTCGCTCGCTAGTCAACACAAACACATTCATCCGATTAAGCACAATAGTGCGCAATAAAGTGGCAACTCCAAAAACAAGCAGTAGGACAAAAAGTATTCTGCCCCAGGTTCCTGCATGAATAAGTGGGTACAAGAAAAAGAAACCTGCTATAATTGAAATGGCACCCGCCCCCCAGCCCCACATATGGGCGATGGGAGACCTGCGAACAACCGTCAGCAGTTCTTCTCCATCACGTAATTGTCTTTCGAAATAACTCTGAGCCATATTATGAAGAAAAAAGCTCTAAAAATAACTTGGCTGATTATCGTGATTTTTGGCGTACTGTCTATGCTGTTTTTCACGATACTGCCTTTATTTTACCAATAATTACCGCTTAAGGACAGCTAAATAGGCGCTTTGGGGGATATCAACACGCCCTGAGTTCATCATGCGCTTTTTGCCCTTTTTCTGTTTCTCTAAAAGCTTTCGCTTCCGCGTAACATCACCGCCATACAGTTTTGCGGTCACGTCTTTTCGCAGAGGGGCAATACGGGACGATGCAAGAACTTTCGCTCCAATTGCTGCCTGAATTTTCACTTCAAACAGCTGACGCGGAAGTACATCCTTTAATCGATCAACAATTGCCCGGCCAACACGCTGGGCATCAACACGGTACACCATACTTGCAAGAGCCTCAACCAACTCGCCGGCCACTAAAATATCTAGTCGCTCAACATCAGCATTTCGGTATCCCAAAAAATCATAGTGATAAGACGCATACCCCGCGGTGGCACTTTTCAGCTTGTCATAAAAATCGACCAAGATGCTCGCAAGCGGCATCTCGGCTTTGACAATTGCCCGTTCTTCATCTAAAAACTCGGTATTTACAAAAACACCTTTTGATGTCGCTACCAAACCCATAACCGGACCAAGCGAATCCTTTGGGGTCACGATATCAAGCTTCACCCATGGCTCTTCAATATGATCAATGTGGCTCACATCCGGAAGATAAAGTGCGCTCGACATAGTCATAAAACCATTCTGCAAAACCCGTGAATGCCCCTTCTCTTTTCTTTCCCAGGCATGTAACCCTGCTTCATTCAAGTATACGTGATACGCGACTGACGGGACTGTCACAACCAAATCAAGGTTATACTCACGCCGCAAACGTTCAGTTACAACCTCAAGGTGCAGCATACCCAAAAAGCCACAACGGAAGCCAAAACCGAGCGCGGGGGAATGATCTGGATCGTATTGCAAACTCGCATCGTTTAATTTTAAACGTTCGAGTGCTTCACGCAGTGCTGTGTACTCACTCCCCTCTTTTGCATACAGGCCAGCGAACACCATGGGTTGCAATTCTTTGTAACCAGGCAGCGACTTATCAGTCCGGTCAGATGCAACCGTGATTGTTTCACCAACTTTTAGATCAGCGACGTTTTTTAGACCGGTTACGATATAACCAATGTCACCAGAACGAAGTTCGTTAACCGGAGTCAGTTTCGGATGAAACTCCCCCACTTCCAGTACATCTGCTCGCTCGCTCGACTGGAACAAAATGAGCTCGTCATCTTTTTTTATGGATCCATTGAATAATCGCACGTACGCAATAACGCCCTTATACTCATCATACAGAGAATCAAAGACGAGGGCGCGAGTGCCTGACACGGCTGAGGGCTTGGGCGGTGGGACCTTAGTAATAATCTGCCGCAGCAGCTCTTCGACACCCTGACCCGTCTTACCTGACACCAATAAAATATCTTCTTTTTCTACACCGAGGAGATTCATAAGTTCACGCTGCACCATCGAAACTTGTGCGCTCGGTAAATCGATCTTGTTAATGGCAGGAATAATCGTAAGATCGTGCTCAAGAGCAAGATACAGATTTGTGATCGTCTGTGCTTCAACGCCCTGTGTTGCATCGACCAGCAATACAGCTCCCTCAACAGATGCGAGAGAGCGTGACACTTCGTACGAAAAATCCACATGCCCCGGAGTGTCAATTAAATGAAGCGCATACATATCCCCTTCAAGTGTATATTTCATAGAAACAGGTGCAAGCTTGATAGTGATACCGCGCTCGCGCTCAAGATCCATTTGATCAAGCAGCTGCTCTTTCGCCTCACGCTTTTCGACCGTATGCGTAATATCAAGCAAACGGTCCGCGAGCGTCGACTTACCATGATCGATGTGCGCAATAATACAAAAGTTTCGTATATTATTCATTTGCAGCTACGTTAGCTTCTGGATGAGAGGGGTCTCCTCCATTTTTTCCATTACGGATTTTCCGCCAAATGCGAAGCACCCAGTCTCGTATCATAACTACTTCCTCGCATCGCAAAAATAATGTGATAAAAAAATAAGAAAGGAGGCCGACAACGCCAGCGACCAATCCCTGCAAGAAAATGCCAACAAAAGTTGTCATATTAACCCCAAGCGCCAAGAAGTATTTCATACCGACGACTATCGCCCCCATTAAAACCGACGCAATAACAATCTTTATTCCGGATTTTACTATCCGAGTATCGTCGAGCGCGCCGAATTTTTTGCGCAAAAAATAATAAAGAAGAAACATATTCAAAAGATTCGCCGTCGAGTACGCGCCAGCAAGTCCGAGGGCTCCAAATCTTTTAGATAAAATAAGAGCCAAAGAAATATCAACGACAACTGACACCATGGCTATTTTGACTGGGCTCTTTGTATCATGATGAGCATAAAAAGATCTTGCAAGGGTCGGAATAAGTGATTGCGCGAATAGAGATAAAGAAAATATTCCGAGCATTTGTGCCGTCAAATATGTAGCATTCCAAGAATACGCATCCGCACCAAGAATCACTCGGACAATCTGAGCTCGCAACAACAGAAATAAAATCGAAATCGGAATCATGAGATATAAAATGCGCCTAACTGTTTCTGAAAACTGATGAACAAACTTCCCACGATCATGATCTGCAAAAGCTTCACTTAAAACGGGAAACGCAGCAATAGCCAGCGATACCCCGAACACGTTTATAGGAAAATTCTGGAGGTTATTTGCGAAGTTATATACCGTGATACTTCCAGCTACTAGCGTTGACGCAATAATTGTGTTTACCAACAAATCAAGCTGATTTACCGCCAGACCGATCGTCCGTGGAACCATAAGCGCACCAATTTTGCGTACTCCCGGATGTTTAAAATCTAAAATTCGCTGGTATCTAAACCCAACCCGTAAAACTGATGGAATTTGGATGCCGAGATGCATAAACGCACCAAATACGACGCCGTACGCCAGCCCCATAATGCCATAACGCGGGGTTAAAGCTACGATACCAAAGATGATGCCAATGTTATACATCACAGGTGCCATCGCAAACGCGGTAAACCGCTTCATCGCATTCAGTATTCCGCTTACCACATTACTCATACCGAAAAACACAATCGCGATCAGCATAACGCGACTCAACTGCACAGTGATGTCCTGTTTATCCGGGGAAAATCCTGGAGCAATCAACGGAATAATTTGTGGAGCAAAAATGTAAAATAAAGCCCCCAAAACAATCAAAACGATCAGTAGCAGATTTAAAATTGAATTTGCGACACGCCATGCCTCTTTCCGGGACACACCGTCATCTTTTTTGATATATCCAATAAAAACAGGTATGAAGGAAGAAGACAGCGCACCAAGGACCAAAGTACTAAAAATGAGATCCGGAACTTTAAATGCAGCAAAATACGGATCCAGGGCTCCACCGCCCCCGAATGTCGAAGCTAATAGGCGGTCGCGCAACAGTCCAAGAAAGCGGCTTAAAATTGACGTTCCAGCTATAATAAGCGCTCCGCCGGTAACTGTAGTGGTCAGTTTACGGATAAAACTCTTCGTGTTCATAGATTACTTGAAAACGACCCCTAGTAATGTATCTTGCGTGAGGTCGAAAGACACCTCTGCCTGATTGCCAGAAATTTGTGATGAGACGGCAACTGGTGCAACGATGCGGTCAATTTCCCTATCAGCTCGGATGTGCCAGGTAAAGGAAACATTTTGCTGGCCGGGCTGATGCGCTATTTGTATTGTCCAGACATCATCGTTGGTATGCCGTGGATAGTTATAGGAAAATGTTGCTCTAGTCGATGCTTGCGGTTCAACGCGCATCCAATTCCCGAATACCGTGTGATTAAATTCATCTAAAATTCTTGTTCCCGTCTTTTCGTGAATGATAGTATTATCCTCGGCTTCCTGAAGATCATTATCAACAGGAGTATCTTTTGGCGGCTCCTGGTACCAAGTAGCCGGGACATCATAAAAGCCTGTGGCGTTGGTCAGCTGAGCCCCAAGCGGAATATACGCACGCATATAAGAAAGATTGGTCGTGCCGGTAAATTCATCGGAAGCCAGACCGGTATGCTGTCGGATAATCTGCAGAGTGTCAGCAACAGTTTCTGGAGTGAGTTCAGTAGAAATATAGATATGCTGATTTATGACGCGATCCGTTTTTCCTCCAGCAATGTTGCTGGTGATGAGGGACAGATAGTCGTCTGTGGCATGCTGAGGAAGCGCGCCGTCAATGTGTGCGGCATCAATCTCTTGTTCAACGGCGGGATCTTCTGCATACATCAAAATATTCTGCTGCTGAATTGATTCATCTAGCAGAGAAATAAATTGAAATTGTTTTTCTGGCGGAAGGTTCAGTGTGGCTTCCAAAAGTTTTGGCATCATATCCGCAATAATCTTTTTCGGTTCAGTGGACTGCTCACGCTTTTGCTGTTCAATCGACTTCCGAGTGACTCGTAAAAAGTTATCTGCGCTTATCGTCACCTGACTTGTGTCCTGCAGATCAATCGGACCGGTTAAATCGAGAAGTGACAACAAAACGTCAGGAGTAAACGTAATCACCCCATCCACCCGGCTATTGCCTGCATTGTAATAGAGTTCGAGAATTTTTTTCGCTGACGTCGGAAAATCCGGAAACCAATTAGCGTCTTGAAAGCTTAAGTACGGATTTACAATCTGCAGTGGACGTGGCGCTTTGTATGTTTCTTTGACTTGACCCGAAATGTCATAGCTTCCACCTTTAGGAACAGTCAACTGAGAAATTTTTCCTTTCCGAAATTCAACTCGGGCGACGCTTCCGATAAATCCACCTGTTGGACGCAGTTCCTGGTTATTCTGAAAAATCAATAAATACTCTTTTGATCCGTTAAAGCCAAGAACGCTGTAGAGAACTGTAAAATCTTTGTCCAGCCTCGCAAAGACATCATTCAGCGAGCTAAAAGTATCTTCAAGTGTTATGAACTCATTTTGATAGTTTTTCGGTAGACGCTTAACATCAATATATTCAAGATGACTGGAAAGATCGTCAAGAGTTGAGCGAATTTGCGGACCTAACCGCTGATAGCTTTCCATAAATGCAACATATCCACCGGAGGAATCGGAGCTCGCGTTTGCAGCTAGCTCCTGAATTAATGTACCAAGACGTGCAACATCATTGCCAGCTGCGATTGCGTGTTCGCCTGTTGCAAATGAATTCTTCATACCTGGCAAAGAAACCAACAGCCCGAACTGCTTATGGACAAGATCCATTTGCTTTTGTGCATATGAGAATCTCTCAACGGCGGTAGATAAAGACTCTTGAGCGCTTTTCTGGTCATTTGCAAGCAGGGCCTCTTTGGCTTGCTGCAAAGAAGTAAATCCTTCAGTCGTTGCCCCCAAAACCTCCCCTTTTGTTTCAGATGCCTGTGAATAAGCTTGGAGTGCAAATACGAATGCCGCGATTACAAAGGCACCCGCAGCAAATCCAATGAGTTTTTTTGGAGAAAGGGAAAAATAAACTTTCCGCACACGAGGCTTTTTAGGTTTCTGCGCTTTTTTGGGGGGCTCTGAAGTTGATTTCTTGGCGGTTGAATCAGGTTTTTTCGCCTTTTTTGGTGAGTAGAATGAAAAACGAGTCTTCCGTGGTTTCCGGAATGGTGCATCCGTAGTTAAAAAAGAGACTGATTTTTTTTGATCCGTGCGATTATTTTTTCTGCGAACTGGAGCCTCCTTAGACGCGCCATCATCTTGCACTTCCGACCGGGAACGCAAATCAAGAATATTTCGCTTTGGAATGTTTAAATTCATACTCATACTACCGTTTCATATATACGCATGGTTTTTTCCGCCATGCGCTGCCAGCTATACCTCCGGCATTGCGCGTCCCCTTTTTTTATCAGAGCTTTACGTAATTCCGGATCATCTAAAACGTGCTCTATGGCTTGTATCATATCATCTCTGCTCTCTGGTGAAAAATAAAGGGCAGCATCTCTAGCAACCTCAGGCAGACACGAGCTTTTGCTGCATATGACCGGCACACGACGTGCCATCGCTTCTAATGGTGGTAGACCAAATCCCTCGTATAATGACGGGAATACATACGCTTTAGCCCGCGCATACAGGTTGCCAAGCTCGGAATCCGGAACAAAACCGGGAAACAACACTCGGGATACATTTTTTTCTTTTGCATACTCGATAAGCCGCTTATAGAAAAAATCGTGCTTGCCGACCAAAATAAGATGCAATCTTTGATATCTCTTTTGCAGATGGGAAAAAGCGTCGATTAAACGCTCTAAATTTTTATGCGGGTATGCGTTTCCAACATAAAGCAAAAAAGAGTCAGGCCAAGCCATTGTTGGACTTCCGGCATCTGAAAGAATTCGGGCGTCAACTCCCTCGTAGGTCACAGAAATTTTATCCGCTGGAATATGAAATGTATTGACGATATCGGACTTGGTGTATTCGGAAACAGCGATAATACGTTCAGAGGCATGCAGTGTGTGATGCATAACGCGCTTATACATTTGATTTTTAAACCAGTACAAAGCTGGTCCAAGGGTGGTCGCTTTTACTGTTGGAAAATGGCTCAAAATCAAATCATGAACCGTGGCAACAAATGAATGGGGCGCTAACAGCGGCACATTAAAATGGGGAAAATGTAATAGATCGCAGGAAGCTTGCCGCAAAATACCAGGTAGTTTTGTTTGCTCTTCTAGCGAGTACCAGCTTACATTCGCCTGCTGCTTTGAAAAACGAGGATTTTGCGGAGTCCACACATTCCAGTCCTCTTTCCGCATAAAAATTACAAACTCGTGTTCAGACTCAACGGTCTCTAGATTACGCACCAATTGTTCGGTATAGCGCCCCAATCCTTTTGAGGCACTTCCGAAGAAACGAGCATCAATTCCGATTTTCATATGCAGTTGTGGTAAAAACATTCATCATATCTTGCGCAACCTGTTCCCAAGTTCTTTGAAGTAGGGGGTTTTTGTATGAGATAATTTTTGGCATTGAAGGGAGTACGCGTAAAGCCTGTACGATAGACTCAATATTGTCTGGATTAATTTAAATCGGCCCTTCGCCAAATACCTCTGGCATACATGTTCGTGCCGACGCGATTATCGGCACCCCCAACATCTCCGCCTCTAGACCAGGGAAGCCGAATCCTTCGTAAAATGAGGCAAAAATAAGAGCTTCAGCTCGGGATAAAATATCCCACTTCTCTTTTTCGGTCACGTAACCATATTCTTGAATCCAGCCTTTCGCCTTCAACTCATTGAACAGCCGAAGCGTTGAGGGACGCAGATTAACGTACCCGCGTTTTCCGATAAACACCAACGGCTTGTAGTCCGGATCACTTTCTTTTACCTTGGCATACGCAGACAAAATACCATAAACATTTTTTCGCTCATCAATATCACCAAGCACTACGAGGTGTTCCGGATCTTTTCTGTTTACCCCGCGTGGAGCCCGAAACGGTGCGGGGTACACCACAGAGACACGGTTGCAATCTGGAAACAACTGTTCTACGGCCATCTTAGTTGCATCCGAATCTGCCACCACGATTGATGCATGGCGAATAAAAGATCGGGCCCTGACCATTCGATACCAAAAATGATTTCTAAAAGAATAAACCTGTGGCAAGTGAAGGTAGGAAATATCGTGAACAGTTAATACGGAGGGTTTTGGCAATTTCGGGTGATACATCACGTTGGGGAAAAAATACACATCACACTCTTCACAAAAACGCTGCAGTAATGGCCGTCGAAAAAAAGTAAAAGACGCGTGGAGTAATTTGTTAGGTATTCGCGTTGAGATAACCTCGCAATTGTGTAACGTCCGGTACTTCTTTAGTGAGCTATTTTCTTTATAGCTGTTGGTAAAAAGGACAAATGTGTGATTGGGAAAGGCACCAATCAACGCATCAAGCAACGCCCGCGCATATTGCGAAATACCGCTCGGTTTGCGCTCAAGTAATGATCGAGCATCGACAAATATGCGCATAGAGAAAATTAATTCTCTGAATCAAGTTTTCTGAAGGCAGAAAACAATGAAATCACAAAAATACCAATTGCAATGCCTGCAACGAAGCCGTACAAAGCGCCCATGAGCAAAGTAGTCTGATTCTTTACAATGACCGGCTGTGATCCAATCACCTGGAATAGGGCTTTTTGATCGGCGTTTTTATTCAGCTCTCCCGCCTGTTTTTCTACATGATCTATAATCGACTGAGATAATTTCTCAGCGTTATCCTTTGTCGGTGCATTAAACGTCAACACCAAATTCTGAGAAGAATACTTTTTCATTTTAAATCGTGCCGTAAAAGAACTGATCGTGTCAATTTGGGGGTCTATACCAGCCTCGTTATATACCTCAAGAAGAAAAGACGGCGTTTGAAACCAGCTCACGATTGTATCGGAAAATAAATCTGACGCCTGGATAGCATAATATCCATCATACTGGTAACTAGTCGTCTCCTGCTTATTAATTTGATTGACGGTAAACGAGAGCGATGACTCATAGGTTACCGGTTTCAGTGAAGCGACAAGTCCGCCGATTATTGCTCCGGAAACCGCGAGGATTAATCCCCATTTCAGATATTTCAATATGAATTTCATATGGATGTGTTATGAAATAAGTTTTTGTTGACGTAGAAAACTAAAAAGTTGTTGGTGAAATGACTCAAGAGAAAAAGTTTCAGCGTGCGCGCGGATGGCGCGTGGATCATAATCGCCTGGGACAAAACGAATCACCGTATCAGCGAGCGCCTCCCATGATTGTTCGTCAAAAAATACACCTGATGTACCTTCTTTCACGATATCAAGCGCACCCCCTTTGTTAAATGCAATAACCGGACGTCCGCACGCCTGAGCCTCAACCATGGTAAGACCAAAATCTTCAACCTGCGGGTTAATAAATGCGATTGCGTCCTGATATAGTTTTTTCAATTTTTCATCAGGTACATGGCCAAGAAATTTGACATTGTCACTTGCTATCGCTTGCAACTTTTCTTTTTCTGGTCCGTCTCCGTAGACATACAGCGGTATACCCAGCTTAGAAAATGCTGCGACCGTAATATCAAAACGTTTATAATTTGTCAGACGTCCGCCAGTAATATAATAACCTCCTTTTCCTTCTCCAATCTGAAACTGAGCAATATCTACTGGCGGATAAATCACGGTGCTATCCCGATGATAGTAATGCTTAATCCGCTCTTTTACAACGTGCGAAATAGCAATAAAATAATCAACTCGCCGAGCAGCCTCCAGATCCCATACGCGAAGATAATTTAAATAAACCGACAATACTGACTTCACCAATTTTGGTAGACCGAGATTGTCGATGTATGCGTTTCGGTCGGTCCATAAATACCGAGTCGGGGTATAACAATAGCATACATGTTTTGATCCTTCCGGCGTAATAATACCCTTTGCAAGTGCTGAATTTGAGGAAATAATCAGCGAATATGGCGACATATCAAAACGCTCAAACGCAACCGGCATAAAGGGCAAATACCACTGATACTTTCTGACACCCAATGGGAAATGCTGAATAAAAGAGGTGCGAATATCTGCATCTAGAAAAGCAGGGGAAGCTTTGCGCTTATCCCATACCGTCGTATACGTCGGTGCATCTGGAAAAAAATCCTGCAACACGCGTAAAACGCGCTCTCCGCCTCCATTTTGAGCCAAATGATCATGAATTAATGCGATGCTCTTTTTTGTCATACACTTCCCCTCCTCAATAAAACCGCTTGCGGTGTTTTAAGTATAATCCGCATATCTAAAAGTAAATTCCAGTTCTCAATATAATAAATATCTAGCTGAGCTTCTTCTTCAAAAAGCAAATCGGAGCGGCCACTCACCTGCGCCATACCGGTCATACCGGGTTTTATGGACAATAAATTTTTCTGCCGATTTGTATATTGCGCAACTTCTTGCGGCTCGTGTGGGCGCGGTCCGACAAGACTCATTTTGCCGGAAAGCACATTGAAAAGTTGTGGCAACTCATCAATGCTCGTTTTACGGATAAATCTTCCAAACGGCGTAATGCGCGGGTCATCTTTCATTTTGAAAAGTGGCCCGTCCTTTCGTTCATTAAACTGCAAAAGCTGCTGCTTCATTTCTTCTGCGTTCAAAATCATGGATCGAAACTTTAAAAACGTAAAAATCCTCCCCCGTTCACCAACACGCTTCAGGTGCACAAAAATTGGCCCAGGGGAAGTCAGCTTAATAACAAGGGCCGTGATTAAAAAAATAGGTGATGTAATAACTAACGCTATCGTTCCGACAACAAGATCAAATATTCGCTTCCAGATTCTTCCCCAACCCTCAAGACTTGTGCGTTTAATTTCAATAACTGGTACGCCGGCAAGAGTATCCAAACCGAAATGCGCTAAAGGAACCGGGAGCAAGTCGGCGGTATAGCGGAATCCAATCTGTTCCTCAAGAGCAAAATTTGCCGACTCGCCCATTACCGCCTCGTTCACCTGAGGGTCAGCGAGAAGCAAATCATCAACCTCTCCTCGGCTATTTAAATCATGAATACGCGCACGAGCCTGGTTATCAAATGAGGTTATATGCAAAACAACACGAAATCCGAATTCGGGATGTTCGCGGAAAGATTTTTCTAGCTTATGTTTGTCTTCGTTGCTGGTAATAAGTACAAGCTGCCGGATGCCTACCCCATGACGCAAAACCGAACGATGAATAAAACGGATAATGGTACGTTCAATGCCGATATATAAAACTGATAACACCCATGTTGCCAAAATGATAAAGCGTGAGGCAAAGAGTTCTTGGCTGAAAAAAATGATAAAAATGAAAAAAGCGACTGCAGTCGTTGATCCAATAAAAATACGCATCCATTCGCCACGAGCCTTGCCGTCATGCCGCATAGAGTACAATCCCAGCATGGCAAAAACAACCAACCATAATAATGCCGCAGGAAGGAGCGCATTCATGACTTGTTTCAGCGATACATCGTACTGGATTGGCAACGTATCGGCAAACGTTGAAAAACGCAGGGCATACGCGGTAATGCCTGCGACGACGATCATAAGGTAATCCAGGGGTACGAGAAGTACACTAAAAAATAATTCTGAGCGTTTCATGAGGCAAAATCCCGGGTTTACATTAATGGTTTAATTGCCGAAGTCAGCCTGTAAGCCGAATTCTGTACCCGGGAACACCGGGTGATGGTCATCTGTCTAGGGCAGCAATTGCTCACTGCCTCGAGCGACGAACCCGGCTCCGCATGTGCGGAACCCTACTTCATCTTGCACCAGAGAGGGTTTACCACAGTCCTGCATCGCTGCAGATCCGCGTGTGCTCTTACCACACGATTTCAACCTTACCTGTGATCTTAATTGATCCATCGGCGGTGTGTTTTCTGTTGCACTTTCCCTAGGCTTCGCTGAAAATTGCTTCTCAGCTGCTCCTGGTCGCCGTTAACGACTCTCATTTTTCCTTAAATATTAAGGAGGTGTTCGGACTTTCCTCTTTAAAAGGGCTACTTTTAAAGTAACCATCCGACTGACTTCGGCTCCGATACTATACGAAAAAACCACCTGTTTTGTCAAGTAATGTATTATCAGTTGTTTCCTAAAAATTCAAGCGGAAACGGGGTGCGCACAAGTGAAACGCGGAGCACGCGTTTTCGCTTCAAAGTGAGGCTTCGTGCGTAAAGCGGAACTTTTGCCAATTGGTAAAAAGAAGCTTGGAGCACGAAACGAATTGGGCCGGGCAAGGTTCGAACTTGCGAAGGCACAAGGCCAGCAGATTTACAGTCTGCCCCGTTTGACCACTTCGGTACCGACCCAAAAAATTCTACGTACTCAATATCCTAACAGTTTTAAAGAATACGTCAATTTTGTAAATTACTTTTTCTTGCCTTAAATGAAAAGATTTCCCTCACCGTAGCCTTAGCGAGTATATGCATTGTATCGATAACGGCAATGCCTGGTTCTTTTGGTACAAGCAATTGAAGATCGGTGCAGGCAAGCAAAACTTTGTTCACCTTCTTTTTTCGGAAAGATCGTATAATCGAAAGTAAAATATCTCGATCTTTATTCGCATATCGCTTCTGCACTAAATTACGAATTGTCCTTCCGATTCTTTCCTGCTCAAGATGATTCGGCTCGGTCACCGCAATCCCACTACGCATAAGAGGATCGCTATACATATGATGCTCTCTTGTTGCGGAAGAAGCCAAAAGACCAACATGCCTCCAATGATGCTCTCGAACGTATGCTACTGTTTCTTCAATAATGCTCAAAACTGGAATGCGGACAGCTTTGCGTATTTCTAATATAAAAATATGAACTGAATTACATGGTATCACTAAAAAATCTGCACCACCCTTTTCAAGTCGCTTGGCTGCATCCAAAAGATACGGCAGATATCTTTTTTCTCCGCGACCGGTGAGCAAAAAACGAGTTTCTATCTTGTATGGTAAAGGTACATTCCATATCAGAATGGCCGGCCTCTTTATTTTTGATCGCGAAAATGAAGAGAAAACAATCTCCTGATAAAATTCTGCCGTAGTTTCAGGGCCAAGGCCTCCAATTATTCCAACGGTTTTCATACTATTTTTTCTTCAAGCGCTTGAAATGGCGTTTTCCTTTTTTGTATACTCCCTCTCGTGGAGTTTCCGATCCATCTTTAATAACTTTACCGTCAAGAGTAATTCCTCCCTGTTCAATAAGTCTCCTGGCTTCAGATTTTGAAACTGAAAAAAGTTCCGCGACTGCTTCAGTTATTGTTTTTGCCTGTACAGGTATCGTCTCGATGTCATCCGGTTCCCCTTTTCCCTGAATAACACTTTCAAAATGCTTCTGGCCTTTTTCTGCACCTTTCTCGCCATGAAATTCAGAAACAATCAACTTCGCGAGCCTCTTTTTATTTTTCATGATGTGCTTCGTGTCTTCTGCGATTGACTTAATGTCAGCAAGATCTACATCTGTAAGCAATTCATAATATGAAGCAACTACTGAATCTGGAATAGACATAATTTTTCCAAACATATCCTCAGGAGACGCAGTAAGAGGAATGTCATTGCCCAGACTTTGGCTCATTTTGTGCACACCATCAGTTCCGACTAGAATATTCATAGACATCACATCCTGCGGTGACTGTCCGTGCCGTTCTTGAAGTGTCCGCGCCTGCAGCTCGTTAAAGGTTTGGTCTGTTCCAATAACCGTGAGATCGAACTTTAATTGGACAGAGTCCCATGCCTGAAGCAATGGATAGACGGGTTCGTGCAGTCCAATTTCTTTGCCTTCTTTGATTCGCTTCTGGAACATATCACGCTCAAGCATGCGGGCAACGGTAAACTCGCTCATAAGCTGCAAAAGACGCTCCGCGGACATTTTGTCATACCATTCAGCGTTGCGTCGTATCTCGAGTTTCCTGGTGTCGAGCATGATACCAATTTGATCAATATAACTTTTGGCCGCTTTTTCAACATCGTGCTTTGAGCGCATGATGCGTGCTTTTTCTTTGTCAGTCGGATCGCCAAAGCGTCCAGTAAAATCACCGATCAAAAAAACGATTGTGTGCCCCATGTCTTGAAGAGCCCTCAATTTTCTGTACACTACAGCATATCCTAAATGCAAATCAGCCGTCGTTGGGTCGACGCCGTGTTTCACCCGAAGCTTTTTGCCTGACTCAAGCTTTTTTTCTAAGTCTTTTTTTACCGTGATGTCGTGGACGCCTCGAGTTAAAATATCCTGCAAATCCTTCTTCATATCGTCATTTTACTCGTCCTCTTCATCTGTATCAAGATCAACGCCGTAATCAGGTTCTTCGCCTTCGTCCAGCGCCTCATTCACTAAACGGTCAGCTGCGGTATTCTCTTCTCTCGGAATGTGAGTAAAGGTTACTTTTTTGAATTCCTGAATAATATTCCATGCCTCCAAAAAGAGCTGCTGCAATCCCTTATCTTTTACTTTGTAATTCCTATTTAGCTGTTCTACTACCAACTGACTATCAATATAAAAATCCAAATTCGTATATCCATTGTCTCGGGAGATATTTAGTGCGGCTAATACTGCTCGATATTCAGCCTGATTATTTGTTGTATCGCCGATAAATTCCTTATACTCATCCAAAATCTCGTCACCATTCATAAAAACGACTCCGATTGCTGCGGGTCCGGGGTTCCCTCGTGCACCACCATCCGTGTAAATCTTTATACGCTTGTCTGTGTCAGCCATACTTACATACAGTATACCATACCTCAAGCGAGCGAATGGGGCTCGCGGATATCCACAATTTTAAGCTGCAACTCTCTGCTACCGTTCCACTCATTGATCGAAACTTCAAACGCAATGTCGATTTCGCGACCTTGAGGAAGCTTCTCAGCCCATTCGAGTGCAAACCCGAATGCGATCGTTTTCCTTATGATTTCGGAATCATGCTTTACCATAATTTGAAGATGCTGGCCGCTTTTGCCAACAGATCTGACTGATTCAACAGTAACGCCAACGCAAGCGAATACCGGCCGAGGGTTCTGCTCTCCAAAAGGCTCAAATTTCTGCAAATCCTCCCAGAGCTTCCAATTAATATCATCGAGCGATACCTCAGCCTCAATATCGAGCTCCGCCTCAAAATCTTTTGGTTGTATGGCGTTTGCCTGCTCACGCATCGCAACAATAAAATCGTCAAGATGGCCCTGCTGTATTGTAAAACCGCAAGCCTGAGGATGCCCGCCGAATTTTTCAAGATGTTCAGAGCAATGCTGCAACGCGCCCGTAATATCAAAATGCTTAATACTGCGGCCCGATCCGACGATTTCTTTTTTGTGTGTTCCAATAACGAGAACTGGTCGGTTATAGACGCGCAGAAGTTTTCCTGCAACTAATCCAACAACACCCGCTTGCCAATTCTCACCAACCGCAACCAACAATTTATCCTTCGGCCGTCCCCCGATCTGTTTTTTTCCTTCGGTAAACATTCGTTCACTCACCTTTTGCCTATCTTGATTGAGTTTTTGCAATTCCTGGGCTCGGGTAAATGCCTTCATTGGATCTGTTTCGGTAAGCAAAGCAAAGGCAGTGTTTGCGTGGTCCATACGGCTTGCTGCATTTAATCTTGGCACAAGCTGAAATCCGATTGCCTCGGTTGAAACCTCTTTCATCGAGCCGTTCATAAATTCTTTCAGTGCCTTAAGCCCTGGTCGACGCGTTTTCTCAAGGACGAGCATCCCAAACGAGGTGAATGTACGGTTTTCGTCGAGTAAATCACCGAAGTCTGCAATGGTTGCTATCGCGACCAGATCGAGCATCCATTTTTCTTCTCCGGTTTGAACTTCTCTGCCGTGCGCTTTTGCATCATGAAACACTGCTTGCGCGAGCTTAAACGCTACACCCGTACCAACAAGTCCACCAAAAGGATAGGTCTCCTCTGTCAAATTTGGATTAAGCATGGCATAGGCCCTCGGAAGTTCCTCTGGCTCTGAATGGTGATCAGTAACAATCACATCAATGCCAGCATCCTGCAGTGCAGCTACCTCTTCAACCGATGTAACTCCGCAATCGCAGGTAATGACAAGATCAATTTTTTTCTTTATAAATTCTTTCGCTGCTTTCATGTTGAGCCCATATCCCTCCTTTTCTCTATGGGGCAAATGAACATGAGGCTTTATCCCAATTTTTTCTAACATCTCCTGCAAGAGGGCTGATGCGCATACGCCGTCAGCATCATAATCGCCGTAAATTACTACGTGCTCATTTTTTTCAGCAGCTTTGTAAATACGGTCCACTGATTTTTGCATATCACGAAAAAGGAACGGATCGTGGCTATCCGTTTCGTAATCAGGCGTTAAAAATGTCTCAAGGGCTTTTTGAGTCGTTATATCCCGATTTGCAAGCAATTGCACGACAAGGGGGTGTATTTCAGGAAACTTTGCGATTTCGTCAGACGACACCGCCTTCCGAATGCGCCAGCGTTTTTTCATACGCATGTAGTATAGCAAAAAGAAGAAGCCCCGTCTTTGAATAAACCAGGGCTTCCGGATAAGGGTCAAAGGAGGTATCGTTCCGTCAGAGCTGGACGACGACAATGAGAGTTACACGCTTCTTCATGAGGGCTTCTTCCGGGTAGTTGAGCCCACAAGTGGTCGGTGATAGGTTCGATAGTTATCTTGCGAAACGTATAAAGTTATCAAAAAAAGCCTCCTTTGTCACGGGTCGAGTCTCAAAAAAACCACCTATTCTATTGGGTTTACGCTAACTCCTTAAGTAGCGGAGAGATATCTATATTATCAAGATTTTCATCCGCAAGTGGAACGTTACCAAGCTGTGGTAGATCGCCTTCATACGTATCACGAGTTTCTTCATATAAAACACCGATTGGAATTTTATCTCCCCACTGACGCGCTTTTTCCATCGCCTTCATGCGATCGTTTGGTTTGTATCCATTTTTCTCAAGTTCATATACTCGCCGATAGAACCATTGGAAGGTATTGTGGTGATTGAATGTCACGCACGGCTGAAGGACGTTGAGCAAACTAAATCCAGGGTGTTCTAAAGCTTTCACCATCAGATCGACAAGATGGTTTGCATTTCCAGAAAAGCCCTGTGCAACAAAGGTCGCCTCGGCGGCTAATGCAAGCGCAAGAGGATTAATTGGCTTTTCAATCACGCCAGATGGAGTTGAGGAGCTTTTGTAACCCTTTTCGCTTGTTGGCGATGTCTGTCCTTTTGTCAGGCCATACACCTGATTATCGTGGACGATATAGGTGATTTCAGCGTTTCCGCGGTTGGCATGAATAAAGTGCGACAAACCTTCTCCGTATCCGTCTCCGTCGCCACCCACAGCGATGACTTTTGTAGTGTGGCGAGCGATCTTTGCGCCATGAGCAACTGGAATTGGGCGTCCATGAAGTCCGTGAAAACCATAGCCATGCAAGAAGTTTGTTTCATTTCCCGAACATCCGATGCCAAACACAATCAGCACCTCATGCGGTTCGAACCCTAATTTTACAAGCGCCTGCTTTAACGTCGTCCAGATACCGAAATTCCCGCAGCCAGGGCACCACGTTGGAAAATGATTGGTTTCGAAGTCTTTTACAATCGCCATATTATTTGTTGATATATTCTACAATTTCTTCTGGGAAGAACGGCCGACCATCGTACTTAAGAATTTTTTCTTTCAACTCAAATCCAGTTTCTTCGCGAATAAGTTTGCCAAGCTGTCCTGTCATATTATTTTCGACCAGTATGGGACGTTTTGCTCCTTCCAGAAGTTTTTGCACGGTTTCAGCCGGAAACGGTGAAAGCCAAGTGATCTGTAAATAATTTGTGCTCACTTCGTATTCCTTAAGTTTCTTCATCGCCTCTTTTACTGCCCCTTTCACTGAACCCCAGAAAACAAACGTCACATCAGCATTCTTTTCACCCTGCAATTCGGGCTGCGGCATCTTTGCTTTGTACGCTTCGAGTTTACGCTGACGTTTATTCATCATCGCAATTGCGTTTTCCGATGATTCCTCAGAAAAGCCAATCTCATCGTGCTCATCAGAATTAGCGACGTACATGCCGCCTTTCATTCCCGGAAAACTCCTCGGACTTACCCCATCTTCAACTGAAACGTCATAGCGCTTGAATTTCTTCATGGCGTCAAGCTCTTTTTGTGTAATCCGTTTTCCGCGTCTGATATCCACTTTCGAGGAATCAAATGGCGTGACTGTCTGATGGCTTTCTGCGAGCTGTTTATCTGAAACAAGAATAACTGGTGACTGATATTCTTCTGCCACACTTAAGGCCTCTGCCGTCAGCTCAAACGCTTCCGTCACATCACCAGGTGCAACGACGAAACGGGGAAATTCGCCATGTCCTGCACTCAGTGCAAATTTCAAATCACCCTGGCCGGTCCAGGTTGGCAGCCCCGTTGCCGGACCCGGCCGCTGAACCAACACAATGACCACGGGCGTTTCGGTTTGGGCGGCAAGACTATATCCTTCATTCATAAGCGCAAATCCGCCGCCGCTCGTTGCGCACATTGTGCGCGCTCCCACGTGACCCGCACCAATCGCCATATTAACCACAGAAATTTCGTCTTCAGCGTGTTTTACGACTATGCCATATTGTTCAGCGTGTTCAGCTAAGTATCCCAAAATTGACGATGCTGGAGTCATTGGGTATGCGGAAAAGAATTTCAAGCCTCCAGCAATAGCGCCGATAGCAATGGCCTCGTTTCCTGTTACAACAATATTGCCGTGTGGTTTCTTTTTTTCAATAGACCAACCAAAGCGGTCGATCTGTTCTTTTGATACGCTATCATAGCCGCCGTTAAACGTATCGATATTCTGCTGGACGATTTCTTTTCCTTTCGAACCGAACACGTCAGCCATCACTTGATGGACGTCTTCTTTTGGCAAGCCCAAAAGCGCCATGCTCGCGCCCAAAGCAACCGTATTGCGCATCAGCTTATTACCAGCAACATCTGAAGCAATTTTCGCCATTTGAAGCGGTACGTACAATAAATCTTTGCGCAAACCTTTTACGCTAACTTTCCTGTCGTCTGGGTCATAAATGACTGCACCACCCGAAGATAGTTCCTCAATGTGTGCATCAATCGATTCCTGATTCAGGGCAACCAATATCTCCACCGAACGGTCATGCGAAAAAATATCTTCTTCTCCTACTTGAGTGAGATATGTATTATGTCCACCACGAATAAGGGATGGGTATTCGGTATAATCAAATGCTTTTAGGCCGGCTCTAACGCAAGATTTTGAAAACAAGAGACCGGTCACCATAATTCCCTCCCCCGCTTCGCCTGCTATCTTCCATGTCACGTTGTTCACGATTTTCTTCATAACTCAAGTATATCACATAGAACGCTACTTCTGAAAGAATTCAGAAATGCGTTTCATTTCTTCTTGTACGATCTCGCTGTCATGCTCAGCCTGATGCGCGCGAAACCCTTCGTAGGTATGCGGCTTCATGTCCAGATGAACGTTAATTTCTGCCTTATCTTCACCGGTTTTAATATATGCATGCAAACGGGGAAACTGCGAAGAACCAAGGCGTCGCTCAAAACTCCCGTTACGTGCCGCATGATAGCCGAGACGTGAAAACGTCACCCGCGGATTCCCTAAGGCTTGTTGAGCGACAAAAAATTTCATGACCCGGATTTCAATAACCGCACGTCTGGCAAATAAACACCATCATTTCGGACAATAACCGGATTAAGATCACATTCAGCTATTTCTGACCGCTCGATCATCAATCGGGATAATCCGGCGATACATGTAGCTAATTGTTCCTTTGGAATTTTCGCTCCACGCTTGCTTGAAAGAATTTTTCCCACTTTCCCGAGCTGGAGTATTTCTCTCGCGCCAGCAAGTGAAATTGGTGCTGGGAAAATTTCTGTCTCTGAAATCTCTTTTACAAAAATTCCTCCTAAGCCAAATACAAGATACGGTCCAAGCAGCGGATCACGCTTTGCTCCCAAGAAAAATTCAACTTCAGCTGGACGATACGCCTGAATGACAAACCCTTCGCCTTTTGCAAATTCGCCCTTCACTTTCTTACTCCACTGGGCAAGTAATTTTTTCAATTCCTTCTCTGTGGTGATATTAATTCGAACAAAGCCTAAATCTGTTTTATGCAAAAATCTCGCGCTTGAAACTTTTGCGACAACCGGGTATCCAATTCGGCGTGCATTTCGCAGCGTTCCAGAAACGCTTGAAGAAACTTTCGAGCGTAGTACATATGGTGCGTACTTCTGTAATAAATTCTCACCCTTGGTTCCAACGAGTGGCACTAGCTTTGAACCGCTTTTTCCATGAACATCCGGGAAGCGGCCGTAAGAAAATGAGGGATGCTTAGCGCGCCACAACGCATGTAATGCACGAACGGCCTGCTCGGGGAACAAAAATTGCGGTACATCTTGATCGGAAAGCATATCCCTCCCACGTTCAACTCCCTTGCCTCCCACAAAAGAAACAAACAAAGGTTTTTTTGACTGCTGAGACACGCGGATTATCGATCGGGCAATTTTTTCAGTTTCAGTAACATATTGATGTGTAAGTATCGCGACAACAGCATCAACTCCGGCGTCCTGTATAACAGTCCTTAACGCTGCTGCGTATCTTGACGCTGGCGCATCGCCGACCACATCAACAGGGTTATGCGTTGATGCGGCTTCGGGAAGTTTTCGTTTTAGGGTAGCAACGGTTTTTGGAGCAAACTGCGCAAGAGAGAACCCAGAACCGATAAGAGCGTCTGTCGCGATGATTCCCGGCCCTCCAGCATTAGTTACGATTGCTACTCGCTGGTTTTTCAATATGTGTTTTTTTTCAAAGGCCTGCGTGAATAAAAATAACTCCTCCAGCGAATTTACTACAACCGCACCCGCAGCCGCTAAACTTGCGTGCTGCACCTCATACGTACCGGCAAGCGAGCCGGTATGCGAAGCTACAGCGGCTTGGGCCTGTGTAGACTTGCCCGGCTTAAGCACCACCACAGGTTTGTTTTGAGTGACGCGATTCAAAGTCCGTAAAAACCCTCGACCATGCTTGATGCTTTCCAAATACGCAACAATAACCTTGGTTTTTGGATCGCGGGCAAAATATTTCAATAATTCCTCTTCTTCAACGTCGCCCTTATTACCAAGCGACACGAGCGCCGAAAAACCAATGTCCATATCAAGCGCCCAGTCGGTAATCGCAACGGCCATAGCTCCAGATTGTGATAAGACAGCTACGCCGCCAGTATCAGGCAACCCCTCTGCAAATGACGCATTAAGTTTACGCACAGGAGAAATCAGTCCAAGGCAATTTGGCCCCAAAACGCGGACATGTGCTGCGCGCGCGACATGGAGCAATTTTTCTTCGAGCACCTTACCCTTGGCTCCTATTTCTCCAAATCCTGCACTTATAATAATAGCTGCGCGGATACGCTTTTTACCGCATTCACGTATCACGTCTGCGACAAAAGGAGCGGGAATAACAATAAGCGCCAGATCAACTTTTCCTGGGATGTCTACAACTGACGTAAAAACTTTTTTCTTGCCTATAGCCCCACCCTTCACATTGACTGGGTAGACTCTTCCGCGGAAACCATGTGCGAGAATATTATGATATACAACCGCACCGAGCTTCTCTTTGTTTGCGGAAGCTCCCACGACCGCGATTGATTTCGGCGTAAAAAATGCGTCGAGCATGTTATTCAAGTAAATTTCTTCCGGTCATATCCTCCGGCTTGTTTAAGCCCATCGTTTCTAGAATGGTCACCGGAACATCAGACAAAATTCCCACTGGCTGAAGCAGCGAAAGATCGTTAGTCAATCCTGGGGTTACTAAATATTCATGGTCTCTCCAAGGAGCGCCGATGGCAAAAAATGGAACTGGGTTTGTCGTATGCTCTTTATCTATTGCTCCAGTCTGTAAATTAAGCATCTGTTCGCAGTTGCCATGATCCGCCGTAATAAATATTGCTCCGCCTACCGCAAGTGTTGCATCAACTAATTTTCCGACAGCCTCATCGGTGTATTCAAGCGCTTTGACCGTCGCTTTTAAATTTCCAGTATGGCCCACCATATCGGGATTTGCAAAATTCACCGCGATAAAATCATACTTCTGACTTTCTATCGCTTTTACCGCTTTTGCAGATACGCCCTCAACGCTCATTTCTGGTTTTTCTGCATAACTCGCAACGCGCGGAGAAGGAACCACCTGGTGTTCCTCGCCGGGAAATGCTTCTTCTTGCCCACCATTTAAGAAATAAGTCACGTGCGCGTACTTTTCGGTCTCCGCAATATGAATTTGTTTTAATCCAGCCTGTGAAATAATACGCGCCAATGGCATCTCAACAACCTCGGGAGGAAACGCGACGTCAACGGGTACATCTTTTTCATATTCAATCATTGTAACGAACTGCAAACCCTTAATATAATCACGCTTGAATTTATTAAAACCCGGCAGTGCAAAAGCTTTTGTGAGTTGTCGTGCCCGATCTGGACGGAAGTTAAGGAAAATGGCGGCATCCTTGCCAGAAATAGTTGCAACCGGAGCGCCATCTTTTGTTATTACCGTCGGCTTAAATTCCTCGTCGAGATTCCCCTCTTTATAAGAGTCTTCGATAGCCTTTAACGGATCCGCATTCTCGCGTTCTCCCTGACCAAGCGCCATTGCGTTATACCCGGCTTCAATACGGTCCCAGCGGTTATCCCTATCCATCGCATACCAACGACCGACAAGGCTTGCAATTTCACCAATGCCCACCTGCTTAATTTTATCCTGCAGTTTTTGAATAAACGTAATGGCACTTTTTGGAGGTGCATCGCGCCCATCCAGTATGCAGTGAATAGCAACTTTCTTTATTTTTTGCTTTTGCGCAAGTTCCAACAATGCGAAAAGGTGTTCGATGGATGAATGCACGCCCCCTGAACTGACTAATCCGATTATATGTAGGGTGGAATCGTTCTTTTTTACCCGCTGGGCAGCAGAAACTAGAACCTTATTTTCAAAAAAATCTCCGTCTGCAATTGATTTATTAATACGCGGGAGATCTTGGTATATAATTTTACCCGCACCCAAATTCAAGTGTCCGACCTCTGAGTTTCCCATCTCGCCCCAAGGAAGGCCAACCGCCTCACCGGATGCCTGAAGCGCCATCACTGGATAGTGTTGGATATATGAATCCAGATGGGGCATTGCAGCAATGCTAACCGCGTTTCCACGCGACGGCGGGGCAATACCAAATCCATCTAAGATGAGTAATATAACTGGTCGAACTTTTGTGTTAGACGCCATGGAGGTAAGTATATCAGAAATAACTTATCAATTATATATCCTTTTTGAATTCACTCTTAATGAGTGATTCACCGGTCATTTCCTTAGGTTGAGTAATATCGAAAATATCTAAAATGGTTGGAGCGATATCCGCGAGTCGGCCGGAATCGCGAAGCGAATCCTTTGGAAGTTTACTGCCAAGCAAGATAAATGGAACGGGATTTCCTGAATGTTCAGTATCTACCTCTCCAGTATCTTTGTTAATTAGTTCTTCAATATTTCCATGATCGGCACTGATGATTAATTTCCCATGATGATGCTCTACAGCCTGCTCAAGTCTATGTAGCGCAGAATCGATTACTTCTGCCGCTTTTATCGAAGCCTGCAAGTTGCCGGTGTGAGCGACCATATCCGAAGCAGCAAAATTGATTACAATAAAATCGTGTTTGTCTTTTTCAATATCATCAACGACATAATCTACGATTTCTTTTGTTGACATTTCTGGCTGCAGGTCATAGGTCCGTACCTGCGGAGATGAAATGACAACACGATCCTCTCCAGCCACAGCGTGATTATACCCGCCGTTGAAAAAGTATGTTACGTGAGCGTATTTTTCACTTTCTGCAATATACAACTGCCGGTACGCCTTAAGTACCATAGGCAGGGTGTTTGGAACATCCTCGCTGGAGAACGCTGACAGGATATTTAAATCGGGGCCAAAATCGGTCATACCGACAAAAACCAAATCCTCTAAATACACCTTTCGTTTAAAAGAGTTAAAATCAGGCTGTACAAATGCTTTCGTCAACTGCCGGGCTCGGTCGCTCCGCAGGTTAAAAAAAATAACCGAATCATTGAATCCTATTGTCGCCGGTTCCTCGCCTTCTGGGACGATGACTGTCGGCTGGATAAACTCATCGGTTTCATCGCGGTTGTAGGCATGCATAATAGCCTCTTCAGCGGTCTTTGCGCACAAGCCTTCGCCCATCGTGAGCATACGGTAAACTTTTTCGATGCGTTCCCAGTGGTTTCCTCGGTCCATTGCGTAAAAACGACCAACAACCGAACCGACCCTAATTCCATCAAGCACCGGATGCAAACGTTTCATAAGATCGATTGCTTCATATCGCGAAGAATCGCGCCCATCGGTAAAAAGATGCAGGATGACTTTTTTCAGGCGCAGCTTTTTCGCAAACGTGAGTAATGCAAGCAAATGATCTGGATTCGCGTGCGCACTTTGGTTATCTGAAAGTAAACCCATGAGATGCAAGGTGGAATTATGCCGTTGGACGTGCTTAACTGCGCGCTCGAACGCCGGATTCCGAAAAAAAGATCCATTGTCAATTGCCCGGCTAATTTTTATTGTGTCCTGCACTACGATTCTGCCTGCACCAATATTTAAATGCCCCGCTTCTGAATTTCCATCCTGCCCTTCTTCTAATCCGACGTCGTGACCAGAAGCCTTAAGAAGTGTATGCGGGCTGTTGGTCAGCATTTCATCGTAATGCGGGGTATTAGCAAGCGCGATGGCATTCCCCTCTTTATCTTTGGCAACTCCCCAGCCATCCAAAATCGCGAGAACGACAGGCGGAATCTGTTTTGCGATAAGCTCTTTATCTGCCATGATTATAATTCTTCTTCGATTTCAAGTAAGCGGTTATATTTTTCTGTACGCTCACCTCTGGTCGGGCCAATTTTATACCATGCAGCATTTACTGCGACACCCAAATCGATAATAAAGGCATCAGCCGTTTCCCCTCCTCCTCGATGAGAAATAATTGTCTTGATATTGTTGTCATGTGCGGTGACCAGTGTTTCAATGGTCTCTGATACAGATCCAATCTGATTTGGTTTTATGAGAATCGCATTCATCACTTTTTCACGGATAGCCCTGCGAAGACGCTCAACATTTGTGACCGTTAAATCATCACCCACGATAATCGTTTGTTTCTTGAACAGTGCATACAGTTTTGTCCAGTTTACCCAATCGTCTTCTGCGAGAGGATCCTCTAAACACACAATCGGATATTTCTTCAGCCACTTCGCAAAAAACTGCGTCATCTGGGCTGCAGTGTATACTTTCTTATCAAGCGGAAGAACATATTTTCCGTTCTTATACACTTCGCTAGTCGCTGGATCTAAGGATATTGCAATATCCTTACCAGGACGATATCCGGCTTTCTTTATACCGGCAACTAAAATCGGCAACGGTGCTTCGTTGGATTTGAGTGGGGGCGTAAACGCGCCTTCGTTGCCGACGTTTGTTGAATATCCTTTTGCTTTCAAAATATCGCGAACTGCCATGTACGATTCCAGCGTCATGCGCACGAGTTCGCTTCGTTTTTTGTTCGCAACTGCTGTGAGCAGATATTCCTGAAAGTCCGTTGAATCATCAGCGTGGCGGCCACCCTCGATTGTTACCATCATGGGTTTCGGAAGAACATAGGTCTTATATGGCAAACGATATATTTTTCGCAAATATGAATACAGAGGCGTGCGCGTAGTTTTTGCTCCCGCGCGGGCACAGGCAATGGAAACGGCTAAAATAGCGTTACCGCCAAGGCGGCGCTTATTCGGCGTCCCGTCTTTTGCAATCATCATTTGATCAATAGCTTTGAGTTTTGTAATTTGCGTCCCGCGAAGCAACGTGTTCAACGTCACTGAAATATTCCGCGTGGCCTTTTTCATCCCCTTACCGCGATATCGCTTTTTATCTCCATCGAGCAGAATAAACGCTTCATGTGAACCGCTTGATACTCCAAAAGGAACCGATGCGGTTGCACAAATTCCATTTGAAAGTTCAACCCGAGCTTCTACGGTCGGATTTCCACCGGATGATATGATTTCACGTCCGATTATCTTTTTTATTGTTGGCACTGTCATATTATTCCTCCTTTAACAAATCTAATTATTTCTCCTTTAACAAATCCAACGCGGGCATGGATTTTCCTTCTAAGAAAGTAAGCATGGCTCCTCCGCCCGTAGAGGTAAATGTAATTTTATCTTTGTAGCCGCTCTTTTTAAGCGCATCGAGCGTATCGCCGCCTCCTGCGACGCTTCGTGCATCGCACTCACCGATAATGCGCGCGATGTCGCACGTCCCCTTATCAAACGGCTTGAGTTCGAAATACCCCATAGGCCCGCCCCAAATGATAGTTTTTGCTTGCTTTAATATCATTTCGTATAAATTTACCGTGTCGGGACCAATATCCAAAATATATTCATCGTCGCTGACGTTTGCAACTGCGCGTTTAAATGTTTCAACATCTGGAGCGATCTCTCGAGCAGTTATCACATCAACGGGAACTCGCAAGCGATTATCAGTTAACGTTAAATCTTTCGCGATATCCATCATCTCGTCTTCTACTAAAGATTTACCAACTGACACACCTTGTGCTTTCAAAATTGTATTAGCGAGTGCACCGCCAAGCAGCACGTAATCACCTATCTCGAGCATGCGCTTTATCACTTGAATTTTATCGGAGATTTTTGCGCCTCCGATAATTGCTACAAACGGATGAACTGGATGCTCTACAACTTCGGAAAGTGCGGCAATTTCTTTTTGCAAACGAAATCCGGCGTAGGATGGTAAAAGTTTGGCGACGCCTGTCATAGACGCGTGGTCGCGGTGCAAATTCGCGAATGCTTCATTGACGTATACGTCGGCTAACGAAGCCAGCTCGCGCGCGAATTCGGGATCGTTTGTTTTTTCTTCTTTATGAAAACGCAAATTTTCAAGTAAGATAACTTCCTTTGGATCGCTATCATTAATTGCTTTTTTTACCTGCTCGCCCACACAATCACCGAGAACGGTTACATTTTCGTCTAACAACTCAGAAAGATGCGGACCAACAAGCTTCATTGAAAGGCTTTCCACGATTTTCCCCTTTGGACGCCCATTATGTGAAGCAATGATAACTTGAGCACCATGATCAATCAAAAAACGAAGTGTTTCCAGACACTCCCTGATACGTTCATCGTCCTCAATTTTTCCATCATCAGTAAAAGGAACATCGAACCCACATCGCACGAGAATGCGTCTTCCTTTTACTTCTGCCTGATCTAGAGTCCGAAGTTTCATGTCTGTATTTTTGTTTAGGCATGAAGTATAGCATTTTTTTATCAAAAAATCAAGTAAAAAATTTTTACCCTCTTAATTTCTTTTATACTAAAAGTTTTTATTATTGTCCGCAAAGGGTGAAAATTAAGCCCGGCAACGGGAGTGGCAAAAACTTTATTTTTCAAGAACAAATAACGTACGTGAAATTGGGAAATAGGGCTCGCGCTCAAATCGACCCAAAGGAATTGTTTTTATGGAATTCACCCGAAACTCTTTGAAAATTGTTTCCCATTGCTTGCGTGTCCTGAAAACCGACTTATGCTTAAGGTGATAAAACTTGTTGAATGACCAGCCGTGATAGGCGTCAAGTAAACGGTCAAAATCGTTTCGCGGGGTATCTTCTAAAATAATCACACGTTTTTTTGTCACACGAAGAGCATCAGATAAGAGCTTTATCGGCTTCTCGGCATGATGCAGCACGTACGCAAGATATGAAACGTCAAAAGATTGATTGGGAAACGGGATATGCGCGCCATCAAACAATTTGCATTCGAAATCCGAATCAGTATAATCGACTACATCGATGCCGGTAACTGTAACCTGCTTTTTCCTTTGGATGTCTCGCGCCTGATAGCCAAGTCCGCAGCCGATATCCAAAACCGACTCCCCGTCGTCTATATATGGAAGGAGTTTTTTGCTTGTTAATCCTGAGAGCGTACGTACCTGAAAATTATTGATACGAGCAACGGTTGATCGTATCCATCCCATGTGATTACAATTTTGTAATATCTACAAGCGTGCCTTCTTTTTCAGTTCGCATTTTTAGTTCGACTTTGCCTGCCTTTGCGGTTTTCTGGCTAACGACAATGCGTTTCGGAATTCCGATGAGATCGGCGTCTGTAAATTTTGCACCGGCGCGCTCTTCTCTGTCATCAACAAGCACATCAGCATTTTTCAGATGCTTCAAAACCTCATCAAGCTGTGTTTGAACGTGGCTTTCGTCACCGTCGAGCACGACGACATGATAGTCGTACGGGCTTACCGACTCCGGCCAAACAAGACCTCTTTCATCCGCAAACACTTCTGCGATAGTACCGATGATGCGTGAAGTGCCGATACCATAACAGCCCGCTATGACGTGCTGCTTCTTTCCTTGTGCGTCAGTAAAGCTCACATCGAAGTCTTTAGAGTATTTCGTTCCGATATCAAATATGTTTCCAGCTTCAACCGCTTTTTTCTCTTCAAGCTTGCCTTTGCCACATTTTGGACAGTCCTCATCTTTTTGGAGTCTTGAAATTTCTTTGTTTTGCGCGAAGGTGCAACTTGAGCATGCAAGAATATTATCCTCGCCCGCGTCCGAGAGCACCATAAATTCGTGTGAAATCTTTTTACTAAAATCCCCGCCGGACGCTTCGGTTACTTTTGCGTCTAGACCGAATTCTTTAAAGAGAGACAAATATTCTTGTTTTGTCTTTTCGTAAAACGCTTCGAGGTCATCTTGCGTAGCGTGAAAACTATAAAGATCTTTCATACCGAATTCGCGTCCGCGAATGAGTCCTGACTTTGCGCGCGCTTCATCGCGAAATTTTGTTTGGATTTGAAACAACGAAAACGGCAAATCTTTGTAGGATTCAATTTGCTCTTTTGCAAGTGGAAAGACGATTTCTTCATGCGAAGGGCCGAGCGCGTACTCTGTTCCGTGCTGCGACGGGAGTTTAAATAAGACGTCGAAGGTTTCCCATCTGCCAGTTTTCTCCCAGTTGGCTTTTGGCTCCAATGCCGGCATGAGGATTTCCTGACCGCCAAGTGCTTCCATGTGTTTGCGGATGATGTTCTCGATTTTGCGCAACGTCCGAAGTCCAAGCGGCAAAAATGAATACACGCCGGCAAGTTCCTGGCGCACAAAACCGGCCCTTGTCAAAAGCTTCTGATTTAAGGATGTGGCGTCCTTCGGCGCCTCTTTTTTTGTGGGAATAAAAGCTTTGGAGATTCGAGTAATCATACTCAAATCCTACCAAGCTTTTTGCCGTTTGGCAAAATTAAGAACTGACGTGGAAATAATCGTCAACACTATTAATAGTATCCAGACACGCTTGCCATTCATCATGTTCGGCAGTATTCAAGTCGGGTGCCGCACCACTGCATCCACCTGGATATCAAAATAACCTGTCAGGATACGCTTTTAGAGAAAATGTACCCCCGACGCCGCAAACCGCATTCGGATCATCCAAATAAGATGTGAATTGCTCATCTGTAAGATCAGAATAATTTGGATCTTTGCATAAATCCAACAAAAGTATAAAACTTATCTCCAATGGCATCACCTGTCTCGTTGTGTGCGCTCGTCAGTATTTTTTTCTGACTCTGGCTTGCTACATCATAGACATATGTATCAGTAACCTGCTCTTTATTTTGTGCTCCATTTACATTAAATGTCCCGCGTACATCTTGAGTCACACGTTCTGAATTTACCTCATATTTAACTAAACGATAATTTGATGAAACAGCTGGATTGGCGTATTCAGGAAAAGTAAAATCTGGCGTCAAATTTGTGGCTTCTTGGGTGATAAAATTATATGAAGAATAATGACCATTAGCGTCAAAATAATACGCCACGGCATTATCGGTATCAAAATCTATGAGTTCCCGGTATGTAATTCCTGTATCCTTAAAACTACTATTGTCAATATCAAACGTCACCAAGCTATTGACCCGATCTTGTGGAACATTATCAACATTCCTCTGCTTTATATCTGACCCATAAATCGCATGCGAATTCATAAAGCCAACAAACTGTACTTCATTTTGCGTATAATTTCCGTCTGATGGAATTGCGTCTGTATTAAATGAAATAAGTTTTGTTTTGTCCCCACCGAGTTTTTGTAAATAATATGTCTGCGGTAAAAATATATCTTGTGGTTGTGCATACCTCGCCTGGAGCAATAAATTATTGGAATCTGGACTGAAAGCAATGGGGAAAATTCCACCCAGATCTGAATAATCTTCAGCTTTATAGGAATATAAAACCTGATCGTCATGGTTTGAAACCTCGAGCGATTTAAATGTTGGTGCTACTGGAACGTCTGGATTCTGTTCAGTTGGTTCTTGATATGAAACCGTTGTTACGTACTGATAATTAGGACTTACTATTTCCCCTTTCGTTGCATCTGGGATTTCCCAAAGGCACTGAGTCCCAGCACAGTCCACTTGTTCATTTTCTGGTGTAATGAAAGCGATGCTCGGATTAGCGAAGGTATCTTCGCTGTTATATTGAGATATCTCTATCATATTATCGACGATGGTAGCACTGGTTGAATAAATTTTAGAAGAATCAGAAGATGCGGAATAATTAATCTGTTGTTCTCCTCCTGCATCGGGGAAAACAATATAAAACTGTGAGTCATAATTAGCTGCCTGAGGTAATACAACATCAGTTGTTAGTGATGTAACTGTGTCTTTTTGATAAACGTAACCAAGATACCCAAAATCGACATTATCGTTGACCTCGCCTTGGGTTTGATTTGCTGCCACCTGATCGTTATCTTTGTTTACTGAACCTGCAATATAAGCAATCGCGGCAATAACCACTGCCACGGCTAGTGTAATAAAGAGTCCTTTTTTGTTCATATAATTTTCGTTAATAGCTAAGTCAATTATATCATAATTTAAAAAAGTGAGGAGAGACGCGGATTGAGCACGCCTCTCCACAATAAAAAAGAGTTTGGGGCATGTTTGCGTCTCACGAAAGAGGTTCAACGAACGCCGGCGGCCAAACAATCAATGACGATGTACTGATCAAGGTCACTGATTCCGCCATTACCGGAACCAGAAGTGATGCGAGAAATCGGATGACGTCCAATAATCTCGTTGTTCGCTCCACCAACCCAGTTAGCATCGATGACGTCCACTGAATAGACGGACGAGCCTTCTCTACCGCCGAGAATAGCTACCACAATTGCAGTGTGGCTCTTGCCATTTTTGTAATACTGGATTATGTCCCCTCTCCGCGCTTTGTAGTACGGCTTGGTACATACCCTGTGATTGGCTGGTTTAGCGTAGTCATCAGCAAACCTCTTATAGCTATATAACATGTGATGCCAGTTAGCTCCCCGGTACCAAATCAGATTTGCAAAGCCGCGACACTGGCCTCCGCGACCGTAACCTCCGTAATGTCCATACGAAAATATATTGCTGAAGTAAAGACTCCAAAGCGAAGCGTACGACCGACCATACCAGCTTTTGATGTGGTTATATGCATTTACATCAGTTGCGTAATAATTCCAGTCACCGGCTGCCATGCCATTAATCGCACGACCCACCTTCCAATCCCAGCCGGTCACAGCAAGAATCGCTTCAAGCACGACCGCAGTGCGTGGATTAGATGAAAGTCGATATGCGATATTACTCGCATTCGAGGAATCGAGCATCCACGGTGCGATAGCCCGAACTTCTTCCGTATAGTCGATGAGCGTGTCGGTAACAACACCATCGATTCCTGTGGGCGCATCCTGGCCGATTGCGCCATCATCGCTGATAGCGGGAATAGAGTTAACGGTTTTATCGGCGTCAGAACAGCCGACGGCAAACAGTGCGACGAGCCCGAACAACATCAGACTCAACAAAACGAATTTCTTAGCGGACATGATAGTCCTCCTTCTTTTTTTGAAAGTTACAGGTATATGGATCAACAGTTAAGTTTCTCCATTTCTTACAAGGCAAGTCAGAACTAAGGTATAAACCTCCTTTCGTGGATTTTAAATGAACGGTTTTAGTGGTTTCAAAGCTTATGTGTTAAGCAAAGAGTTTTCTCTTACATGGTCATATTCGTCGGCGTGATCTCCCGTCTGTTTATTGGGTAACCGGGTTTGGCTCCGGAGAAAGCGCCCGCTCAAAAATATGACACGTAAAGATACTATCGGGACGGCCTTGATTAAGTTCCGCACCCCTATCGCTCTTTGCTTAGAAAGAACACACAAACCTTGAAACTTTTTCCGCAAATAAAAGGCGAGCCCATGGGGCTCACCCGTTAAATTTTTAACTTATCTGTCTCAAGCTTATACCAACACAAAATCAGGTCAATACCATTTATCCACCAAAAATGTGAGCCGTCGCGACGGCGCTTAAACTACTTCTTTTCGTCCTCTTTCTTAAAGACTCTCATTAACATCGTCGAAACCACCACCACAATAGTTATAACAACCGCATAAATGAATTTAACGGTCAACGAATTTTTGTTGCCAGGGAAGACGTACTCAATCAAGGACTTTACGGCATCATTCCATGCAAGCCCTGCGACAATACCAAATGCGTCGATGATATAGCCGAGCGTTCGTTCTCGAATTTCACTTTTTATCTGACATACGCTATATACTTTTTACATATTTCTTTTCTGCAAGTTCTGCTACACGATTCATTATAGCATCTGTCACCTCATGCAAAAGATCCCGAGTAAATTCCTTGTTGTACCACGCCGACAAATCAACGGGCGCGCCAATTCGGATGCTGATTTTTCCGGTAAATATTTCTTTGTATTTCCTCCACGTTTTTGTTTCAACAGGATTCATGCGAGTGAGTCCAAGAGGAACAACAACACATTGAGACATGAGCGCTAATCGTGCCGCGCCGGTTTTCACTCCAGAAATCGTTGATGAATTATCAACTCGTGCCTGCGGATAAATTAAAATGTTTTTACCTGCCTGTAAATATTCTGAAGCTTTTTGTAATGCCCACTTTTTGTTTTTCATAACAGGGATTGCGCCCATCCATTTACCTAAGACGGGTTTTTCAAACATCCCCCATTCAGTGAGTGAATGGACCTTATGAAATCCGGTCTGTGAGACAAGAAAAAAGACTGTCAGAAGCGGATCGTGCCATCCAATGTGATTTGATACAAACAAAATCTCTTGATCATGCGGAATGTTTTCTACTCCTTCAGCTTTCGTAATCCGTCCAAGTAGGTATTTGGAAAATATTTTTCGTGCAATTGGGTACGCCATAATTCTTATGTCGCGTCTTCGACTTCGGCTGACGGATTCAGTGGCAAAGTGAAAATGAATGAGCTCCCCTTGCCTTTTCCCTTGGATTCGACCCAAATGCGGCCGCCGTGCGCTTCGGTGAGTCTGCGCGCGACATAAAGCCCTAAACCCGACCCGTCCGGATTCACTTGCGCGATGCCGTATCCACGGACAAACTTGTTGAAAAGATTTTTTGCTTCTTCTGGCTCGATTCCGCGTCCAGTATCTTTAACCGTAACTTTCACGTTGCCATCCTCGAGCTCAGCGGAAACCGTGATGCCACCCTTTTCGGTATATTTAATAGCATTGTCGATAAGGTTCGATACGACATCAAATATTTTGTCGTCAATCTGTAGAATGGGCAATTCCTTTTTAGGGCGTTTGAACTCAAGTTTCAATCCCTTGTCACTCGCGATTTTTTGCAATGTCTGCACTGAACGGTCAATAATTTCTTCAATCTTGTGCGGGCCGCGTGAAAGCACTAACTTGCCGGATTCGATCTTTGAGACATCAAGGAACAAATTAATCAGCTGGATCATCTTTTCTGAGGCATCCAATAGCTGCTCTAAAATTCCCTTGAGTTTCACCGGAACTTTTCCAAAATCGCCAGATGTTATCATTGACAAATATCCCATGATACCGGTCATCGGAGTGCGCAACTGATGTGAGGCAATAGAAACAAATTCCGACTTTGCTTTATCAAGTTGCTTCAAGTGTTCGTTTGCTTCTCCTAATTCATCGTTTGTTCGGCGGAGTTTTTGCACAAGCTCAAGGTTGCGATAGATGATTCCTGTTTGATCGGCAAGAGAATTCATCATCGCGATATCGTTTTTATCAATCTCGTCAAGCGATTCCTCGGTCAAAAAGACAATACACCCGACGACCTCGTTTTCTGAGCGAATCGGAACACCAATAAATCCATGACCGTGAACGAGTTTTTGAATTCCTGCTGAAACAATCGTCGGCACAGGTGGAGAAATAAATTCCGAGAGCTTCTCCCCTTTTTGGAGTTCTCCTGAAAGCACGGTATCAATCACTTTCGTGGAATCTTTGCGAACATCAAGATGATATTCTGAAATTGGTTTAGGGAGTAACTTTTCAACTTGCTTAGTATAGTGGACGCGTGTGATTGCTTCGGGGAACAGCCTATATTTGTCTTCGCCGTAAAACAACAAAATTCCAGCGATGAATCCCATTTGAGTTGAAATGGAATCCACAATCGCCTGCGTGACGGTTTTAAAATCGAGCGAGCGTGTAATAAGCTGAGTGACTGCCTGAATTGACGTGAGGAATCGATTTCTATCCTGCAGGTCTTCGTTTGCTTTTCTGAGCCCTTCTGTTGCGATTGCAATTTCCTTTTGCAGTTTTAAATTGAAGCGACGGATTTGGTCGTATAATTTTGACTTTTCAATTGCTGATGCAAGTTGCGGGCCTAATACTTCAAGAAGGTTTAAATCATCTTGAGAGTAGATGTCGCCGGATTTTTTTATTCCAAGGACAAGAATGGCTGCAAGCTTTTCATCAGTTAGAATTGGGGCGGCTACTGCTGCTTCGAGCCTCTCTAATTCTGCTTTTGATTGTTCGAGTTTTTTACGCTCTTCTTCGTCTTGCGTGTCTTCAATTTTGCGCTCGAGAGATTCAAGAACGACAATGCGTTTGCTTTCTGATAAATATTCTGCTAAGCGGCTTTGAGATTTCAATTCAAGACTATCGGGATTTCTTAATAATGTTTCATATCCACCACTACCCGATTTTGGTAACAAGATCCGTGCTTTCTGAATCTTCAAACCCTTTACAAGTTTATCGTCAACAGTAATAACGAGTTTTTTTGAATCAATCTCGCGATTAACAATTTCTGTCAACTCTTTTTGAAATTGTGAATAATCAATGCTACCTTTAAAAAAAAGCTTATCAGTTACTCTGCCTAAAAAACTTTTTAGAGGGGTTATTATAAGTACAATAAGGACAGATACTAAAACGGCTGCAGCAGTCCGATAGAAACTACTTACCGCTAAACTTGGTATATATAAACTAATTGCTACGACAAATGCTGAAATTACCAAGACAAGTATTGAATATGTTATTGTTCTAAGAATCGCAAACTTAATATCAAACAATCGGTGCTTTGCAATGGCATAAGCTGTTGCAAAAATATAAAAAACTACTAAATAATTCCCAAATGGGTACACGCGAGAAAATTGTGGAAGAAAGTTCGTGGCACCACCTAAATAACCAACAAAGGCAACTAATATGATATAAAGTAGTTGCTGTTTTTGTATGCCTCGGGAAACACGATAATTAATAAAAAGAATTAATACCGCAATAACTGCAAGTGTTACATAATAAATTGGGAATAAAATATACAATCTACCAGGCTCAACCCAATAACTAAAATTCTGGTTATGCCCAACTCCTAGTTTAAAAAGACTTGTAAAAGAAAAAATTGACATTAAAGCAGCAGTAAAATAACCACAGATTAGTAACTTTTTATAGACAGTAATCTTTTTTACTAAAACTACGGTAAAATGCAAAAAGAAAATTGGTATAAAAATAGCCGCAAAATCTAACACATACTGAAAAAAAATGGCTAGGCTTTGTGTCTTAGATAAAACAACACCACCAAGACCAAGTGCCCAAAAAGAAGTAGAGAGACTTACTAAAGCCCAAATACGATTTAATTTATTTCTTTTTTTATAGTAGACAAATAATGCAAGCAAAAAACTGAGGCCAGTAGTTACTAATGATGAAATTGCAAATCCATTATTCATTGAACCATTTTAAGATTGGCCACCCCCTTTTTTTCGCCTCTATTATCATACCATGATCGGGGTTAACAGCAATTGGGCGATCCACAAGCTCAAGTAGAGGTATATCAGTTGCATGATCGGCGTAACCAATTGAATCTTTCAAATTAAAATTTCTTTTTCTGCAATAAGTCATAACAAGCTTAACTTTGTTTATCCCATAGGCTGGGGACCCAGAAACCTTCCCTGTGATAAGTGAATTTGTTACTTGGATTTTAGTAGCTATTACATGTTTAATATTTAAAATAGAAGCAATCTCCCTGACTATTGGTTCCCAAGCAGTTGAGCACAATATTATTTCATAGCCCTGGTTATTAAACTTTTTGATCTCATCCTGAGCTTTTGGGAAAATTCTTTTAGACAAATCATATTTTACGAACTCCTTTACGTAACCCAAATACTTAGGATATGACTTATTCTTAAATATTGAATAAAGGTAATTTCTAAGATTATCAGTCAAGGGTATTAAATGAAGTTTATAAAGACCAAAAAAAATGATTAGCCTAAAATAACTGAAATTTTTGATAATCTTTTTGCTTCTTAAAAAATTTATAAAGTGTAACTGAGATTGGCCTTGTACAAGCGTATTATCTAAATCAAATATCACAATTTTCTTGTGGCTTTTTAAATCAAAAAAACTTGTAAATGGTCTACGTTTGCCGTAAATGTATTTTTGGTCTGATAATTTTGCGACTTCATGCATTAAAAATGTAGTTAAATTTGAAATAAGTTTTTTATCATACCTATATTTGTAGGCATGATGAATGTAAATAGGGTCTCCTATTACAAATTTACATTTAGAGAAAGTTGGGAGCTTCCTGTGTGGTGGCAAGATGTTAAAAGTACCCAATATGCCGACAGGGATAATTGGGACATTCATATCAATCGCAATCCTTACAGCGCCATCAAACGCTTTTTGGATTCTACCTGACCTCGATCTTGTGCCCTCAGGGAATATCCCCAAAAGTAAGCCATCCTTAAGTGTTCTTCTCGCTTCTTTAATTACATTTGTTTTATCCGGAACATCGCGGTCAACTTTGATCTGATTTGTTAATTTCATGAGATGCCCCAAGGTTGGATGGCTAAACAATTTTTCTGCAGCTAAATATCTTATATCCCTACTCAAAACTGCTGTGAGGCCCAAAAAATCAAAGTAGCTCTGATGATTAGAAATAATTACCGCGGGCTTATATTTTGGGATTTTTTCTAAGCCAGTAACCTCACCAACCCAAAGCCTAAAAAAATGTTTAAGCAAAAATATGGTACTTCTTTTTTTTATTAAAAAACGGTTCACTTTTTTTATTTATTTACTTTATTTGTAAGGTCTTAGGTTACATTTTACCACAAAACTGCGTATTTGTTGTCAAACTAGGCTAAAACAAGCCTAAAACAAAATTTTGCTGTTTTTAAAAAATCGCTGTTGGCACCAGCAGACTTATTTTCACCCTTTGTGTGGACAAAGGGTGGAACCTAAATCCAGCCCGTGAAAAGACATCGGGGGAAGCTTCACTTCACTCGCATATGAAGTGGTCAGCACCACTGAGTACAGCTGGACTGACACGCCTCCTCTTATGCCTGTTCTCGTTCGCTTATCTCGCGATGTTTTTCAATGGGCAGAAAAAGCGATGCCCGTTTCCATGACGTTTTTTTACCCCGCCAAAGGTGGTGGTCAATAGGCGGGAATATGTGCACCGCAAGTTTTTATTTACTTTCAATTTTTTAGTAAATGAAAATCCCCCCGGCTAAACCAAGGGGGATTCACTTTAGAATTTACTTCTTAAAGTAAGGCTCAATACCTGCTTGCGCACATGAGCATTGGAAGGTTTCATTAGGCCCGTCAAGTATCCGCTTCAACAATCGAACAGTGCGTTCCGTATTTAATTTAAATACTTCGAGAACACGTTCCATCGTCTCCGGCTGCATCGAGATCGAGCTCGGTACTCCAACGTCATAATCAGTCACACTCGCAACGACTCCATAGCACAAGCCCAATTCGCGGGCAAAGTAAGCTTCTGGATATTGCGTCATATTAACGATGTCACCACCAAGAAGCTTTAGCATTCTGCTTTCGGCAATCGTAGAAAACCGAGGCCCCTGTATTACAGCTACACAACCATCAGTATAATGCGCATACCCTAATTCTGTAAGCGACGTAATAAAGGAATTGCGAATGCACGAACAATACGGTTGAGCCATTGGCAAATGGATAAATCCTTGATCGAGGTCATAAGTATCATCTCGCCCCCAAGTCAAATTAATAAACTGACTTGGCACAACAAACGAACCCGGCTCAATCTCTTGCCTCAAACTGCCAACCACACAAGTCGCCATTACATGACGAATACCTAGTAGCTTCATCGCCATAAGATTGGCTTTATATGGCACCCGATGCGGAGGGATTGTATGTTCATACCCATGTCGAGGGATAAAAGCAACTTTTATCTCCCCATGATCAAACACACTAATCGGTCCTGACGGATCACCATACGGAGTGGACACCTGAAGAAGCTCGTGCTTCTTTTCAAAGGGCATCTTACACAGGCCTGACCCCCCGATAATCCCAATACAGGATCTCCCCTCGCCGAAGTGCGTCTGCCTGTTCGACTCGGAGGAGTAACCAGATAAGTCCATTTTGAATCTCCTCAGTAAAAATTGCGTTACAAACATCAACAGCATTTTCGTCGCCGTACAGGTCGTATGAACTCCAAGCGCAACCGCCTCCATGAAGATAAGTAGTGCACACATCATCTTCCATGGCTGAACTAAAAATCGGGAGACGCTTCTGCCAGGCTTTCACTACCGCCGTATCTGTGATTTGAAATCCTTCAGGCACGGCACTGACATGACCCTGATCATGACGTCTGAACGGACAATTTGTCACTTGCCCGTCTGGCTGAATAACCAGCTGATTTCCATAGCACGTACAATCTACTGCAAAAGGCAGGGACGATGTAAGTGCTTGAAATCTTTTCTCCAGCTGATATTCGTAAAACGATGAGGGTTCATAGTTTAATCCAGTTCTCAAAATAAGTTGCGCAGAGGCTTGAGCGTAATGTTGGAGTTCGTCACTGTTTAAATGACGCAACGCAGAACCTTTGAGTAGATTAAACCCAAAACCGCTTACGCCAAGCTGCTGTAGCTCGAGTGAAAAATCTGAAAGGGAAGAAATGTTGACAGGGGTTATTGTCGAAGAGACAACGACTCGGATTTCTTCCTTCACCATTCTTTTCACTGCCTGCGTGATTACCTTTGATGTTGAGTCCCCTTCTCGTGTTTTTCGCGAAAAATCATTACTCACCCCTGGACCGTCCATCCCGATTGCCACCAGTACATGGTAACGTCTCAGAAGTTTTATAACTTCGTCATCTATCAGCTGCCCGTTCGTGCATAGCATCAATTCGAGATTTCCTGGCATATTTCCCTGCGTCCGTTCACCATCAATGTATGTCAACAATTCCGCAAGAAGCCCTTGATTCAGTAACGGCTCACCACCATACAAAATGATGAAAAAGGGTTGATCGTCATCGTGATAATCCGCCACATGTCTTTGCCAAAGTTTGATCCCATACTTAGCGTCTTCAAGGGAAAGCAACGTCTCACCGTATCGTTTTGCCAATTCAGGGATCGGGCAGCCTGCACACGCCCAATTGCAACCTTGGGCGAGCATTAAATACAGAATCGTCGGCCGGCTCAAAGCTTGCTCGACTACTTTTCGGGAATTCACAAGCTCTTTATTGTCATTTTCTCTGTCTGCTATAAGTAGTTTTCGATCTTTAAAAATGGAAAACAACTCATATGCAGTGCTTTGTGACGCGCTGGATTCTAGCGCACGATTAAATTCCACCCATTTAGCATCTCTCAGGAACACTGGCTCTGGATGGAGTTGATGGTAAACAGCAACCAATCCGTCACGCCACAACACACGAAGAAAGCGAGACAGAAAGTGCTTACAACGAGTGTCTTTCATTTTTTCTTCTCCTAAAAGAAAGCCCCTGTCTAAGATCAAATAACCCAATAAACAGGGGCTGATGTACATATAGGACAGGCTTCCCTGTGCCGCGATCAGATGTTCAGATCGGGATTCGACCGAAGCCGCTCCCACTGCTCCTTGTTAAGCTTCACGGCGCCTCCGAAGTCATCAGAAATCTTGACATCACCAGTCTGGTGATTAATCTCGACCTCTGGGCAGCAACCCTGAACTCCACAAAGAGTGTGCTGGGTAACCGATTGTGTCAAGCGCCGTCGCGACGGCGCTCATCCCCCTTATTTTTTACTAAGGCTATAAATCTAAACTGCTTATGATGCTTGACGCAACTTTTTGGGCAGACTTATTCGTCGTATCTATTAAGAAATTTTCTCCAACCGGGGTTGTTTGATGCATGCTATGTTTCTTAAGAAATCTTCTGAGATCCCTGACTTTTCGAATTTTTGTAAACTCTTTCCGTGAATGCTGAGTAATTCTTTTTTCAAGCATCCGCAGATTGCAATCAAGTTTTACAAAGTAAACTCTAACTCCTTTTTTCTTCATCGTGTTATATAGCTTCCTCACTTCTTTTTCATTTATCTCGACTCCATAGATGAATGTCATGATGACTCCTGAAAGTTTTTGCGTGGACGCCATTTCAAGTAGCTCCAAACGATATCGAGTAATAAGTTCGGTATACGGCTTACTCCCCCAATCGAATAATGAGCACAACAACTCAATAAAAAGATGATTGTGTAAAACATGGTATCCGGTTTTCTTTGCGAGCAAACGCGCGACGGTCAGTTTTCCGACTCCGGGTGGGCCGTAAAGGATAACTAGTTTCATGTATAAAGTATACCATAAAGGAATGAGCGGATAATAACTTATCCGCTCATTGTAAAGCATTCGATTTTGGAAATTACAGTCGTGCAATCAGACGTTTTGCATCTCGCTCGGTCGCAGTAATATACGACCGTATGCTGTGCTGGCGAACAAGCTTACCTTCCGTAAGAACAAAAATGTCTGCGTTGAAGAACTTTTCGAGAAAATACCGGTCATGAGACACGAGAATAATAGTTCCTGTATACTGAGCAACCATTTCATCAAGTGCATCCAACGCCTCAAGATCAAGATGATTCGTGGGTTCATCTAAAAGGAGTACATTAACCGATAAAGCTGAGAAAGCCGCAAAGAGGAGTCGTGCCCGCCCGCCCGGGGATAAAGCCGATATTTTCTTCTCAACCTCATCGGCGGAAAATCCATGGCGGACAGCTAGTCTGAAGGCATCCTGCAGAGGAACATGGGCTCGCTCCAACAGATATTCTTTCAGCGTTTTATCGCGCGGAAGATTATCATGCTCTTGCATGAGATTGCCGATCACGAGACTTGAGCCAACGATCACCTTACCGCTCTTTGGTTCTAGCTCACCACTTATTGTTCTCAATAATGTTGATTTACCTGAGCCATTCAGCCCGACGATGACTGTTCGACTCCCATAGGGAAAGTGCCCTGAGAGAGGCCCAATTCGAAACGATGTTTGGTTGTAGCTGGCAATAACATCCTCTAACACGATATCGTTCGAGCCTTCTGGGGGAATCGCCTGAAGGCGGATTTGAAGCGCTTCCCGTGTCACGGGTTTTGTGATCCTCTCCATCTGCTCGATGCGACGCTCAATCGCTTTTGCTGTACCCCCAAATCTCGCGGCACGATCTCGTTTAGCACCTCGAGCAAACTTGTCATTGTCGCTCCCTTGAAAGTGGGCTCCACGGGCAGCCTTGCTTTTTTGAGCTTGCGCTGATTCGGTTAGGCGCCGTATCTCCTCTTGCTGCGCTTCATAATCAGAAAACTGACGGGCTCGTTCTTTTTCTATCTGTTGAAGATAATTGGAATATCTTCCACCTGTAATCGTGATCTTATGGGTGTATGCATCAATGACCATAATTTTCCTGACCAGACGGTCGAGGAATAAACGATCATGTGATACTACGATGCACGCCATGTTCGAACGATGCAAAAAAGTTTCGAGCCAGATAAGCGCCGGCAGATCGAGATTGTTTGTTGGCTCATCAAGCAACAGAACACCGGGATCCGACAGCAAAACAGCAGCCATAAACACCTTGCTTTTTTGTCCAGAAGACAAACTGCCGATTGAACGTTCGACAACGTCTTCCGTGAAACCAAGGCCAGCTAAAGTTTCTGCCATACGATGTTCAAAGGTGTATCCGTCGCGATATTCGAATTCTGACAATGCAGCAGCTGAACGACGTGCGTTTTGTTCAAGCTCCTGCATTCCTGAGACCCTAAGAATATACTGACGGATGATCTCGTCGCCGGCTAAACTTGTATCCTGCGGCAAGTACCCCACACGGAGACCTTGGCGATATTGAATGTCACCAGAATCAGCCGTCATTTCTCCAGCAAGGATTTTGAGTAATGTGGACTTACCCGATCCGTTATTCCCTACAAACCCAACCTTCTGTCCTTCAGACAGCGTAAAACAAACATCCTCTAATACCGTTTTTCCTCCGAACGCTTTATGCAAGTGTTTGACATTTAATTGCATAGATATCATCTCCTTCATTATATCCTGGATGTCTCATCCGGGAAATGCTTTAAAAGGTCTGTTTTTGTTTATTTAGCTTTACGAGTTCCTTGTGGATATGTCAAGAAAAAATTGTGAAAGGCTGGCGCCTTTCAAAACCTTTTGTCCAGACTGGACAGGCCTACTTTTGCATCGATCAAAAGTAGCAAAAATCTAGTCCTGTGAAAATAAATCGGGAAATATCGAATCTTCATTCACGCTGACTGCTCGGGCACTAAAGGCCTCGAGTCATTCCTTTTGCGCTCATTCTCGATTCGAATTTCAGCGATTTTTTTCAACGGACAGAAAACAACATCGAACGGGGTGAAGCTGTTGAGTTTTGTGGTCGTACGCAATAGCTTGCGGCGATCCAGCTTTACAAAAAGAGATGTTATCTCACCCCTGTGGGGCCGACGCTAGGGGGTTTGGATACAGCCCTAGGGCTAAGTGGGGAGACTTCGGAACTTGTTTCCCTCTTGGCCCTGGATAAAAATGGTTTGAAAGCTGAAAGCTTTTCTTTTTACACAAATTAGCTTCTAAATATCTCTTTAACTTTCTTATCTACAATCCCCTCCCTTTCGTCAAAAGGCAGGCGTTTTATTTTTTCTTCAAGCTCCAAATGCACTAATTCGTGAACGATTGTTTTTATAATTTCATCGATCGGCCGCTGAATATTAACTATTACCTTATCTGGCAGCGTGTATCTCCCAAATACGCCATAGGGTGTAAGATTTATAATAATGTCTTTTTTAAATTCTTTATATACGCAATTGCATGTAGGCGGGTTTTTAATTCTTGTGTGATATTTTCTGCGCTTCGATGTTTTCGTTTATTTTTTAGAAAATACAAAATTCCAAGTCTGTCTAACTTGTTCTTTTGCAATATTGTTTGAAGGATTGCCTTCAAGTCGATAAAGAATCCATAGCGAAATTTTAACAAACTTACAGTATAATGCTTATTCTCTTTCTGCATCCAGCGCCGTCGCGACGGCGGAATACAAACATAGTAGGTTATGCTAATCTTATTTTATGAATACGTGGGACAAAATATTTGAAACCAATCCGACCTATAAACCACTGAATGAGGTATTTCTCTCTCGACTTATCAAAAAAATTCGGGAAAAAAATCCTGATGCAAAAACGGTTTTAGATATTGGATGCGGTACAGCCGATACGCTTTTTCAGTTTGCCGACCTTGGGCTACAAGTACGCGGGGTTGATTTTTCAGAGGTTGCTCTTAAAAAAATCCAAGAAAAAATAAAACAAAATGGCTATAACATACCGGTATCGTCACTTAATTTAAATACTGAACCGATCCAGCAGCAAGTAGACATCTATTTTTGTTACTTTGTATACGCGTTTATAGAAAATAAAACCTTCTTTCTTAAAAATTTGTCTCAAGCTATGTTAGGCGATTCAGTATTTATTTTAACAACACCAGTGACACACAAAAAAATCAAATTCACTAAAAAAGATAAGATAAACATAGCAGTTGATTATAATGAAACTTCTACGCTTTTAAATACATACTTTTCAGTAGTGGAAGATTTCCATCACGACTATATTGGGAAGCGCGAAGATTATACAACTTTTCTAATAAAAAAATAAAGGGGATAACTTTCATTACCCCCTTTTGACGTCAAAAGAACGGTTTTGTATTAACGGCAACTGGAGCCGCAACTCGAACCGCAGCCAGGGCCACTGCAACCGCCTCCGCTGCAACCACTGCCACACGAACTGCAGTCGGTAGCAATGCTTGACGGGGTGTCGCGAAGCACGTGTTTGACATCAGCGACGCTGCGAGGGGCAAAGACGCGAATCTTGTTCTCTCTGCGCCAGTGATTGAAGCTCTGCATATTCTGCATAAACGCTCCTTTGTGTTACGTAAACTCACCATGAGTTTACATTATTTCCAACATTGTGGGTCGGCAGATTGCCACGAACCAGTTACACAGTGCGATACTGCACTACAACCGCGACAGTATGCAAATAATTCGCATTGAGCACATTTTTTGTAATTTTCACGATCACGAAATGCATCCATCGATTTGCTGAAAAAAAGCTCGTCAATATTTTGCATCGGAACCTTACCGATCGGACTTTTGAATCTTCGGCAAGCATATACATTACCATCTGCGAGTATCGTAATGTGCGAGACACCCATACCACACCCAGCAACAACTATACCGTGAGTATCATCGGGAATGAACAAACCTTCCTCCATGAGGAAAAGATTCCAGAGATGATCCTTGAGTGAAAATCTGGTACCCCTATCCCAGAGTTCGTTATATACCGCCCACATGGATTTTAGAAAATTTCTATACTCAGTGGGTGTAAACATTGTCGAAGCATCCTCTTCCGGATTCGGGCAATAACGAGCGAATGTCGCTGAAGTGATCCCAGCATCTACAATTACTCGAGTTAATTCGGGCATATCTTCCGCATTCGTTTTTGAAACTGTAGACATAATAGCAACAGGTATTCCATTCCTTTGAAGTATTTCTGCAGCTCTAAACGTCGCCGCGTAAGAGCCTTTTTTGCGAAAGCTATCATGCATTGTTTCAAGTCCGTCGAGAGACATTTGATAATCGATCACGCCAAGCAAATACATTTTTTTCGCTGCCTGATCGGTGATGTGAAAAGGGTTACCCATAATACTCACCCCGATACCAAGGGAGTCGAGATATCCAAGAAGACTCCAAAAATATGGGCTAAGAATTGGATCCCCACCCGTCATGAAAATACGTGGTATCGCATCCATTCGCTCACAGCTTTGTTGAATGTTATCAGCTATGCTTTTGAGAACTTGAAGATTCATCTTTCTCGAACCCAGAATTTCCGTTTTCGCATCAGGTGAATTGAATAGATAACAATGCTGACACCTTTGATCGCAACGTGCGGTAATGTGCCACTGAACAGAAAAAAACGGTTTGTTTGTCATAACGTCACTCCTATGTTTTTAAAGTTCTTTTTTCTATACAAAAACCCGGGTTGAATTCGGCAAAACCGTGCTCACCCATGGTTCTTCGTTGTTAATTGCATTGTTAGCTTACATCCGCGAAAAAAATATTCAACCCCACTTATCCACCAAAATTATGCGCCGTCGCGACGGCTGTGGACGTAATACGTATTCTGGCAACAATAAAAAAAATTTTGGCCGACTATACGACGCTAAGCAACTTGTCGAGGCTGGTCGCAACGGTCAGTTTATGGCAAAATCCTCTTAATTTCGAGAAAACAAAAAATTGTCGGACATGGCTCTTGGTGTAAACGAGTTCCGTCCGTTAGAAAACTCAATGAAATAACAATAAATCCCGCCCATTGAAAAACGTCGTGGAAACGGGCATCGAGAATGAGCGCACAAAGAAATAGCCGGACATTGCTTGGCCGGGATTTCAGTGTGAATGAAGATGACCGTGTTCCCGACGCTTTTTCGCGGGCTCGGTTTAGGCTCCACCCTTTGCCCACCCAAAGGGTGAAAATAAGCCTGCGCTGCCAATCGCGCAAATATTTTTAAAAGGGTTTTAAATCTTTATTCTCGCAATCGCCTGCTGATAAAGACGCGCGTTAAGCAAGGCTTCGGTGAAATCGTCCTGAAGACGCTTTAACTCTCTCACCTCTTCGACAGTATATGCTTTGTTATTTTTTCTTTTTCCAAGGGCGAAACACCCCATAAAGAGATCGTCTTGGCCGATTGTGAGAAACGCACTTTCTCTCACGCCCTGCAGTTCTTTATTGATGAAGAAATACTTTTCTGATTCCTCTACACGATACGGAAGCTCTTCGGGAATTAAAATCCTGCCCATGCTTTGCAGGAATGTTTTTGTTTCTCGGTGCTTATCAAAAAATAAATCGCCTTTTTCAATAAAGTGAACCTCTTCGAGATTAAAGATTGACTTCAAGTAGTTACAAATTGATTCTGTAAGGTTCTCAATATTTTGCTGAGACTTCAAGGTGAGCCGGATCTTCGCTTGCGCCTCTTGCTGTTTTTTGTCTCGCGATTCGAATGCTTTATCAACAATTGAATTAACTAATTTGCGAATGGGCTCAATCGTTAAAACAACTACCAATGTAACAATAACAAGAAATGTTGTTTGTTCGGATTGAGATTTTGGATTTATCGAATCTTTGAGAGATAAGATTGCAAATAAATAAACGCCAAAAATTATTGCGAAAGATATAACGCGAACTATACTTTGTCTTATAACTAAATTGATATTAAAGAGCCTATATCGAAAAAGCGCATAGGCGGTAAATGCGACCATGATTAAAGTAAACAATGGACCGATTAACGATGTTTGCGCTTCAAAACTATCATTATTCGATATGCCAACTAAAATTAAATTACCCATGACCCCAAAAAATGCTGCGACACCAAAACCTAATAATAAATATTTAATTTTCTGTTTTTCAATACCCCCAACAGACTTATACTTAGCAATCAATATTATAAATGCCCATAAAATATAGATGATGAAAAAAGCGAAAAAAAATGGGTATAATGGACCTTGCTCTATTGTTGCCAAATGAGGTTTTACTATAATTGGCTTAATTTGAACCCATTCGGTAAACAGTGAAGCTGCAGCAAAAAAAACAGCGAATAACCAACTTGAAAATAATCCGATTAACGTTCCAACTTCTTTTTCTTTTTTGCCAACAAACAAATAGATAAAAGAAAAAAATAAAGGAACTATTGCACATGAAAATGCGTAAGTTAATCCGCCATTTAAATCAATAACCGAAAAATCTAACGAATAGTATGTGATCCAATTCGTAACGATCCAGCCAGCTATACTCAAAGTAAGAAGAAAAAATACAAACTTTACATTACTGCGAACATTGCTAAGCCAAACAAAGAGCCCAATAATAATATTCGATGCTGCAACGAAAATACTTAGAAAATTTAAAATCGTCATATCTTTATCCTTTCTATTGCGTGTTTATAAGCTAGAGATGAGGCGAAAGCGAGCTGACTTTGCGAAACAAATTTATTTAAAAATTTCACCTTATCAGATGTAAACACGATTTTTGATTCAGTATCAGAAAATAAAAAGGCTCCAACAAAATCTGCATCTTTCCCAACCGGGAGAATAGCCTGGAGGTGATGCGCGCGCATAAACTCAAATATCAACTTCGCGCTTGAATCCCCCGTACTTTCCGCGTATTGAAGTTCTTCTGCAATAAAAATTTTTCCAGTTTGGAATTTCGAGATCAAGGGATCCCCAGCCCGCAACTGGAATGATGTATCTTGTGATTCCATGGTTCCCTGTTCAAATAAAGAAAATGTTGTTTTTACTCCAAATACACGTGAGAGTTCCTTTGTGGTTGTTTCAACCAATTTTGAAAAATGCAGATTTGATGAGGAAATAAACTGCAATCGCTGTAACACTTCTTCTTGTTTTCGCTCTTTGCTTTCAAACAAATTATCAATCCATTTGTAGATTAATCGCCGAAGCGGTTCCATGGTCGCGGCAATTATTAAGATAACTATCAGTAGGGTGGAATTGTCACTCAACGAAATGGACGACGTCGACGTTCGTTGAATGACCAAGAGCACATACGCATAAAAGCCGAACAATATAGCAAAAGTCACGATTTGAAGAACGGATTTGCGGATAACGATGCTGATATCCATGAGGCGGTAACGGAGGATGGCATAAGCAGTAGCAAGGACAAATGGCATTATAAATAAAGATGTAAAAGAAATAAAATACGAATTCTTAAAAATTACAACAAAAATAAAATTAAAAGTAAACAATAATAAGAACATTAGAATCAACCCAGATGAAACATATAAAATCTGCATTTTTTTTATTCCGGTAGTTCTTTCGTACTTTTTGAAGAGTGAGCAAACGCCTAATCCCAACAATAAAAATGAGTACAGTGCAAATAAAGAAATCCCAATTCCAGGCAATGGGTAGGATTGTGAGCCCTGAATTTCAATTTTACTGAAAACTACATTACTCAAAGATAAAATAGCCATCGTAAAACTTACAAAAAACAATAACATTGAAGATCGTGCGGGCATTTTAGTATCTTCTGGAAAAGAATAAACAAATTTATAAAACAAATAGATTTGGATGACCGCAAAAAACATTACCACGCGAACAAGCCATATACCAATTCCCGAGCTAAGGTATATTAAAGAAAAATAATTTACTATCAATAAGACAACTAATAACACCCCAAACTGTATAAAAATCTGTTTTGAAATTGTAAACCTCGATCTCTTGTAAACCAAAAACACTAAAACGATTGTTAATAAAGCTGAAATGAGTGTTGCAAGTAAAATCATATATTATCCCTTACGTCCTCTTTAAATATTTCTTATACTCCTCATCATTCTCGATCAAATCGCTTACTATTTTCTCCCGCAAAAAATCGGCCTTTGAAAGTTTCTTGCGTTTTGATTTCCATTGCAAGTAGCGTTCTATCTGCGGAGTAATACGAAGCGTAAATTTGATATTCGCTGAAGCGTCCTCCCACCCCTTTTCAAGAAGTTTCAAAAAATCCAACAATTCCTCGGAAATTTCGTCTTCAGTGTATTCTTTTATCTTTACATTGTCCGGCAAACGTTTTAATCGCGGACCAAGTTTCGTTCCCTTTAAGATAAGGTACAGTACCGGCTTTTTTTGTGACATTGCGTACGCCAGTAAATATCCTACTTCTGGGTCAGGGCTTGTTGCCTCAATGACAAATGCGTCCATTTTATCGAGCAGGTTTTGCCCGGACATTTTCAGTTTCTTCAACTCTTTTTCTGAAAAATCCGCTTCGTAATTTTCTTCAATATTCGTAACCACCAAAACACCTACCTGCTTCAGCGTCTGGATAGCTTTTTCATTTAATCCTTCTTTTCCCTCGTTTGAAAGGTGGAGATAGATCTTCATTATTCACCCCTCCTTTCTTCTTCAATTTCTTGCGCGATGTTCTGCTGAAGCATTTTTACTATTTCTTTTGCCCCTTTTCTTTGCCCTAACGCCCACAGCGTTTTCGTGTAAAGCGCTTCATACGTAAGACCGGTGACGAGATGCAATCCCTCGCGTTTGCTTGCCTGTGTCGCAAATGGGTTAAACACGAGCAAAGGAATATCCTGCTGTGCGCATATCCGCGCGTACGCATCAAGGTTTTTCTTAATTCCTTGTTGAAGATACGTATGCAAAATTATAGCGTCAGGTTTTTCTTTAACAATGTCAGCAAATTCCTCAGGCTCAAATCCGGGATGAATACGCACAACCGCAAGATACGCTTTGCTGTCTAATTCCGTAAAATATATTTTTCCTTTTGTTTTTTTGTATTCGTGTTTTAGACGAATCCCAAAATCTACCGTGCCGAGCACATCGCGCTCATCGGCTTCAAAAACATTAAACGAAGCGGAATGTGTTTTGCGTGATCTATTCGCCCTGAGCAACTGATTTCCGAGAAGTATAGTAACTTCGGGAACATACATCGTTGCTACTTGTATAGAATTAATAAGATTCGCGCGAACCCCAAGCGTGCGGTAATCAGCAATGAATCCGGAAATTTCCTTTTTTGATCTCATATCGGGAGTGAGCGGAGATCCTGTAAAGACTATAGACTTCGTCAGGTTCTGCAACGTAAACGATAGTGCCGCGGATGAATACAGTATTGAATCAAGTCCATGAAGCACAACAAAGCCGTCATACTGTTTGTATAGCTCATGTATTTTTTCTGAAAGCGTGTTCCAGTCTTCGGGTGAAATTTCCTTTCCATCTTCAAAAAGAAACACCGGTTCGACATCCGCAATCAACCCTAATTCAGGCACCTCGGAAAGCCAAGCATCTGCATCCGATGCTTTTTCGACCGATATAAATCGTTTTTTATCGGTCTGTATGGTTGCGCCTCCAGCAAAGATAAGCGCTATTTTGGGCAGGTTTTTGGGCATTTGTTAGTAAAATTACCTAGGCTCACCCTGCGCCGTCGCCTCCTACTCCGACGGCTCTAAAACCGTACTACCTACCAAAAAAAATGTCAATACACCCTCAGTAATTCAAATTGCAAAAAAAGAGCTTTGTGGGCTCTTTGTGGAAAACGAACGCTCTTTAGGTGCAAAAGTGACAAATGTAAAAATTCTCTATCACTAAATTAAGTATACTGCAACAAAAAAAGACGTCAAGATCTCTTAAACCTTATAGACTCGAATTCTAATTGATTGTTGTTTTTTTGGTTCAACAATAATATATTTAATCTCATTCTCGCTATCAATTTTATCTCCAAGAGTTAACACAATAGTACCTTTCCTGCATTCCCGCTTAATTTTCTGCCAGGTTTTGTTGAGTACTGACTTAACAAGAAAAAGATAAATCATATCAGCATCGGAAATATCGGCATTGAAAAAATTTTTACAGACAAACTCAATCTTCGACTGCGTCAATTTTGCTTTCACGCGGGCATACCAAATATGAATAAATGAAAGCTCAAATCCTTTTAGTTTCTTTGGGTGAAACTTTTCGGCTTCAAATAGAAAGTCGCCTTTACCGCAGCCGAGGTCATAAAGCACAGTTTCTTGTGTCATGCGCACTTCTTTAAATATTGCCGGAACATACTTACGTCTAGTCGTGACAAATGGCACATGAGCCCGAAAATACAAAGCTATGAGATACAAAAAATACAAAACTGGCAGAGAAAAAATAATATAAGTTACGGTTTTCATAAATCAGAGTTACACATGTGTATTGATAATATCCAATTTGCTAAAAAATTAAAAGGACACGACAACACTACTGCTATCGTACCCCCGAAGAACTTTCATCTAACCGATGAAGACGGGACATTTGATGCGACAGCATGCTGCATCAATTTCCCTTAAGTACTTTTCTAGCCAAATTATTGAAGGTAGGTCGAGATTATTAGTTGGTTCGTCCAATAAAAGAACGTTCGGCTTGGCTAACAATAAGGCGATTAAAGCGACCTTGGTCTTTTGTCCGCCACTCAAAGAGGCAACAGCTCTTTCAGGGGAAATGCTTTTTAGGTTAAACCCATCAAGCATTGCCTCCAAACGGTGATCAAAAATAAACCCCTCCAATAACTCATACCTCTCTTGTAAATCACCGTATTCTTTTAAAGCCTCCTCTGTAGAAAGATGTTTTTTGCAAATCTTTCAACTGTATCTCAATTTCCTCAACACCAGTAACCCATTTAACACATTTCTTCAGAGTTATTTCAGAAGAAATATTGACTTCTTTGGGTAGGTGCCCGAGTCTTGCTTCGGGGTGTTGAGAAATTTTTCCTTTATCCGGCTTTACTTTACCTAACATGATTCTTAGTAAAGTCGACTTACCAGATCCATTTGGGCCAACTAAAACTCATTTATCCTCTTTGTGTACAGTGAAAAACAAACCATCAAGAACATGGCTACCATGATACGCTTTACTAATTTCTTTCAATTCTATCATTATTCTTTCCTTTCGTTTATTTTAAATGTACAATACAAAACAGCTTTAATCTAGCCTGCAATTTTTTGGTTAATGAGTCAAACAAATAAAAAAACTGAAATGCTATCAAAAAATAATAATACCATATCAGAAATACAAAATTACTGTCTACAGATCGCGAGAAAAAAATTAAAGATTCATGCTCCTGAAATTAAAATAAAATCTGTTACTAATTCTGATCTTAAAAACATTGGAGGTATTGGAGGCTACTGTGCAAACAAAAAGAAAATCCAGATATCAATCGATAAGCGCTTTATTGGGTCCAAACAAAACTTTGCTGAAAATCTAAAACATACCCTACTACACGAACTACAACATGCAGCAAGGCTTCAAAATGGACTTTCTTTTAAACATGTAACGGTATTCGAGTAACTCATTATTGAGGGATTGGCGGATTATTTTGTTTACAGCGTAACGAATAAAAAACCTATTTGGGTAAAAACGCAGAAATCTTTGAAATCAAACCTTAAGCAACTTGAAATATTTCTTGATAAAAAAATCACGCAAAAACTTTACGCTGATCTATTTATCAAAGGAAGCAAGAAATCCGGAATAGAGCTTTGGACAGGATACGCAACCGGTTTTCAGATTGTCTTGCATTACGCAAAACAACATTCGACTATGAGCCAAGTGTCGATCGCCAAAAAACCAGCTTCAATTTTCAGAAAATCAATTAGGGAACTACCCCGATAATTCTCGCTTCTCCCTCGGCCAGTTTATTTTAATTTACGTAACAATAATCTTCTCGTTTTTTTCGCAATGTTATGCGAACTTCCCCCGAAGAAGCTCCTCTTTCTCATGTGCATACCCCAAGCCAGGCGACTCTGGAATATTCATTTTTCCATCAACAATCCTTTCCCTTTCATTAAAAGGGCCTTTTTGATATTTTTTTCAAATTCTATATGTAAAACCTCATGAATTACAATTTCTACAAACGCCGTCGCGACGGCTCAAGATTAAAAACTCCCTTTGTATAAAAAAGGGGCGAAGATTTGTGATGTTCTGCCCCTTTCATAAAAAACCCAAAAAGTACTTTTGGGGCAGATGGTTTTTGGGGCATAGATTGTTAAGGTTATCGATTAGTACCAGCCACCGACTGCGCTTTTTGTGTAGCCGTGGTCGGCGGGATTCTTTGTGCTGACTCTCAGCACATGAGTGATCCCACACTTACTGCATGGGGCGTCATGGAGAGTAACTCCTTCGCGAATCCACTGGAAGTGGTTACTGCCACAGTTACGGCAATGTACCCATGACTTGTACTGCGGGGGGTCTAAGTAACCGCCCATGATTATCCTCCTTTGTTAAGGTTTTTTATTTAAGAGCTTTGGTAATCCCCCCAGAGACATATAAGGTTCAGCATGGCGAAGCTGGATGTTCTTGGGGTTAAGGGCTTGCTTTTTATGCTAGCAGTCGCCAGAGTCTGCGCCCTGATTTAAGGAACTACCGAAACTCTCAAGTTTTATTAAAGACTCAAAAGTTCCTATAAACGAGAACAAAGAAATTATCGGATTTGTTGACCTGAACGGTAATAATTAGTCTTCCAAATCCTATTCTTTTTCTCACCCTCGCTACCGTATGTATTTGTCGGGGGATTTAACATTTATAGTCCTTTAATGAACTTTCGAATCTTCAATCTTCAGCTGTCTTAAACTCCCTAGTTATGGTCTCATGGGGCTTTTATTTTTGTTCGGTATTTGGCGCACCCGGAAGCCCTAGATGAGACACGTACGTGGTCGCTTGAGTCCACGCAGTGAGTAAAGTGCTATGACACACATTAAATGTATAAGAACATAACTAGGATTTTCAAATCCTCAAGCATTTTTACAAACAAAGGTCAGCTACTTTAGCTCACCCTTTTTTCAAAGTTCTTTCAGTTGTCTTTACCCTTATAGTGTAAACCCTGAGATTATTGCGTCAACCCCACTTATCCACCAAAATCCAGCGCCGTCGCGACGGCTATGTTTTCATAGCTACTACCACTATTCTTTTACTTTTGATAGACAATTTGCTTTTATCATCCCCACCATAAAAAATTTTAACTTTGAAACCACTTTCTTCTAACAAAGAATGTATTTCGGTCGGTGTATAATATCTGACCTTAAGCTGCTTATTATCTCTCTCCTTGAGAATCATTTTTTCTGCATCAAAATAATATCTCTTATTTTTTGCCGACTGCAATTTTGTCAATAGACGAAAAATACTATCCATATCCAGAAGAAAGAGCCCGCCCTTTTTTAGAGTTCGACTAATCGACGTAAGAGTTTTCGAGGCATTGAGGATCCCAAAATCGCTGAAAAATAAATATGCTTTATCGTATTTTCTTTTTAAATGAATATTCTCGAGCTTCTGTTTATAGAAAGTAATATTCATATTTTGTCTTTCTGCTTCCCTTTTCGCAACTGCGAGTAGATGGGATGATCCATCCAAACCATCTACATTATAAAAACGCTTTTGAAGCTCAATTATATGCCTGCCATTTCCACATGCAAAATCAATTATGGCTTCACTTTTTTTTAATTGTAATACATCAATCAGAAAAGAAGCCTCTTTCTTTGTTCTTGCTTTAGTAAAGTAAGCCTTATGTTCTTTGAGGTACTGACCTCTTGGACCGTAATATTCTTTCATGTTCATACCATCATCATAACAGAAAATAAAAAAGGATGCCGATTAAACCGGCACCCAAATGAGTTACTCGCAAATAGCTTTGTAAAGGTTCGACACCTTGTCTTTCAAGAAGCTGGGATCTTCAGTGAGCATCCACAGAATCTCGAAAATAGTCCGACGGATTTCCTTACAATTGAAATGAGGTTCCGTCAAGCTTTTTGTAACCTGATAATTCTCGCCCCTGCAGCCACCGCCGCAGAAATAACGTACATCACATTCGGCGCACGTTTCGTTCATGTCGTCGACATCCAACTTCCGCAGCCGCTTCAGCAGCTCAGACGATTCCCAAATTTCTTGCAAGGAATCATCCTTGATGTTGCCGAGTAAAAACGGCTTCAGAGCTGTATCTGGACATGGGTACACGTTTCCGTCCGCTCTCACATAGAGCGCTCGATTGGTTCCGATACCGCAGTAATGACTTTTTACCCCACCTGCTATTCCCATAACTTGGTTTGCAAATGTGGAGTTTTTCATCATTTCACGATACTCGGCATTTGAGCGCAATATCTGAAACAGGCGCGTGTACAGTTCATGCTCAGGAACGCGTTCAAGGGATTCTGCAGATGCTTTCGAGTTCGCTCTGCCGACACGCATCATATTCAAGCAATTGAACGCTCGCACTCCGAGAGATTTCGCCAGAGATAATGTCTCTTCGATTGAGTCAATATTGTCCTGATGAATAAACATATTGACCCCGACGAAAATACCCTCGTCGCACATGCGCCTAATTGTCTTGATGGTTTGTTCGAACGTAACTTCACCCCTGATTTTCTCATGGAGTTGCTTTGTAGGTCCATCAAGAGATACAGAGACTTTCAAAGCAGTGATTGATGCGAGCCGACGGATGTCTTCTTCGCTGAGACGCAATGCATTCGTGCTGATCAGGATCTTGAAATCCTTACTCTGCACGTACTCGATAATTTCCATTGCATCCGTACGGCAGAAAAATTCTCCGCCGGTCAAACCAACTCGTGATACATCATTCTTCCACGGCATGGAAGCAAGCATATCGACGAGGTGTTTGATCTCATCCGTTGTCATCTCATGCGGCAACGCCTTCCGCGCTCCCACATAGCAATGCGGGCACGCGAGGTTACATTCATACGTTGCTGCGATAACAAGAACGTTCTCGATCGCGTTTACCTGATAGTTCGGCTTAATCTCTACAACCGATGTGTTCAGCTTTCCATCGATGAGAAGCACTCCGTTCGCATAGAGCAGCGAGACGAACGACTGCAAACTTTTAATTGCTTCATCGAGCGATATCCCCCATTTCTTAGAGAGCATGCTCGTGATCTCATCAAATTCTTGCGATTCCTGCATGAAGTTGAAAATGTCTATAACTCCTCGAGATGCAGAAAACCAGTACGGCCGAGACGGGAAGAGCACAACTGCTGCTTCACCCCGAACATCAAACGTCGGCGTTTCAAGAAGTTGCAACTTCATTTTTTTCTCCTTTAGAATTGAGTGGAGAGAGGGCACCCTCTCTCCACAGGCCGGTCGATCAGCTTATTCGGAACGGTAATACATCGTGCCCTGAGATTCTTTTGTCAAAGCAACAACGCGTTCGTTTCCTTTGTTAAGAACAACGAATTTTTTCACGATGCCCTCCTTTCCTGCCGATTCCCGTTTGCTTAATTTGGCTTTGCCTGTACTTCAAACAAATTTGACTTTATCGACCAAATCAAAGAAAACATGAATGAGCTTTCAAGTTGTAATGATCTTTGTTGTTCTTGGTAACTTTACATGTGAGAGGTAAGTTGTCAAGAAAAAACTCATAATAAAATTATGCGCAGTCGCGACGGCTCAAAAAACTAATATTTGTAGGTATGCGGGATGATATTCTCTTCACGCACAGAAATATCGTTCAATTCAATCTTTTTCTTGCGCATCGCTTGTGCAATATAGGATAGCATCAACGTCCCATGTTCAAACACGCTTATCTCTGAAGCAAGGTGTGACTCCATAATATTTACAACATGTTGCTTTTCAAAAACTGATTTCTTATAAAGTGAGATTAATTCTTTATCTTCAGGATAAAATAAAACGTTAAACACCCGTTTTCTTTTATGCGACTGAAAATGCTTTCCGTGCGAGTAATGTTTAATTTCATAACTTTCTGCATCCAGCAACAAACATTCGTTTACTTTCAAAGCTCCTTCGACTGCAACCGACTCCCCGAATCCGGAATACATAAACACTGTGAAATAATCACCGTACTGGAACTTAGCCTTCAAGGCACTTTTCACAGACCGTGCTATTTCTGAAATGTTGTAGCGAAAAAACTTCTGCTTATGGACTTTTGCTTGGGATGCGATGTATTGCAGGACAAGCGCATTCGCAGCCATATAACTCATTGATGCGACAAGAATTTTTTCAGTCTCAGGTGCGAAATAATACACCTCGTCGGCGAGTTTACTGAGCTCAGTTTCTTTTGATGTGAACAAGATACTTTTCATACCCCTTTTTGCTGCATACTCAAGCGGGCTGCGATTGTCGTTCCGTTTCGCTTCCTGCGTAATGTGGATCAAAACATCCTTTGATGTTGGCTGTTCCTGCCGGACAAATGAATACGGAGCGTGCACAAGAACCGGATAAGAAAAATATTTTTCAAACAACATTTCAAAATACAGCGCGTTGCTGTATGATGATCCGCTTCCTACAACATATATTTTGCCGCCAGATTTTAAGGGAAGTCGCGCAATGTTTCTGTTTAGTGGAAATGTATGCTTAACCGCGTCGGCTGAATTTCGTACATGGTCTGCAAACTTCATATTAACTTCGGATAATTTTTTTTATTTCTGCTGGAATGTGCGTCGTTGTCGGGCTATGCTGTTTGACAACATATGATGCATACTCAGATGCGAGTTGTATGCTCTTTGGTATGTCAAGCGCATGCTTATAATGCAGTATTAAGAAGCTTCCAAGAAAAGCGTCACCTGCCCCGTAGGTTGAAACGGGCTTTAGAACTTTTGAAACTTTCTTCTTGCCAACGCGCATACGAGCGTCTTCACGAAATGTGTAGTTGATGATTTTGTCTGCATCAGTTGCAATAATTACCTCGACGCCATATTTTTTGGAAATTGTTTTTAGTATCGCGACAACAGCCTGCCCCGCGCCAACCAATTTCCCAAGTGCCAAAAGTTCACGTTTATTGCAAATAATGGCATCCATAAAACGCAAGAACGGCTTACAATGAGGGACGGATTTTGCACCAGTTATAGAGAGGATGTACCGCTGGGAGTGCTTTTTCATCTTCGAAAGTTTCTGGAACACAACATTGTTCGTGGAAGATGTTACGACAACAACATCATTCTGTGAGGCTTGATATGTCTTTGGCAGTCTTTGCTTTGCAAAAAGAAACACATCGATTTTATCATAGAGTGAATTGCCGTCCGCATCATTCACGCCAACAAAAATACTTGACCTGGCGTCAAACACCTCATATCGAGCGACAATAGTAGTCTTTTGTATCCGCTCTTTTATAAGTGAAACAACGTGGTCGTTTCCCAGCATTGAATACAACGTGGGTTTTTCGCCTAAAACACTCAATGCATGAGCGATGTTGTATCCTTTGCCGCCAAGGCTAAGATCCGTTTTTGCGCTCATTTTTTTTCTCGCCAGAGAAATAGTAATGTCGAGCGAAGTGGGGCCAATAACAATGAATTTCATATGTATATCATATGGTAATACGTTTTGAAACACAACGAACCCCGCTATCCAGAAGGACGGCGGGGTTAGTAAAATCTAAGAAGCAACGAGCGTACAATCACATTGAAGACGTTCGGCGAGCTTGCTGTCGATGTTAATTAGTGAATGTCATCGTTGATAAGATAGCTTTTAAGTTTTTATATTATCTGCATTAATATCAATCCTAAACATATAAACGCCGTGTGGAATCAAAGCAAGCGAGGAAGTGCCCGCCATTTCGCCAGTAAAAGAAGCGATGGTGAAGGTCAGTTGATTGATCAAGTATGTACCCACAATTTTGTAGTTTCTTTCCTGTGCCCATTCTTCAACCGTTTTATTGTCTAAGGAATCTATAAAGACATCCATTCCGCAACCACTCCAATTTGTAAGAAGAAGACCGCCAGAATTTGTGCTTTCTGTATAAGTGCAAGATTCTGGATATCTAATACTGTAGCCGTATTGTACATTCGTATATGTCTTCCAATCTGAAGTGTCAATCGGCGCGTTTGTATTGTTCACGCTGTTTGTATTCGTAGAACCGTTTGTGTTGTCTGCGTTATTCGCGTTCGGTGAGGAATTTGTATTGGTGCCACTATTGGTATTCGTTTCCGAATTGGTGTTTGATGTTGTGTTTGTGTTTTGGTTGGTCGTTGTATTAGTGTTAACCGCTACATTCGTATTAGTTTCAGTATTCGTGTTGGTTACCGTATTCGTATTCGAATTGGTATTTGTATTAAAGAAATCACCAAAATAGAGGATTGCGGCTACTGCTATGAGTACAACTATAATAAGGATAACCCACATTGTTGGATTTCCTTTTCTTGGTGTGTTCTTGGGCATGTGTTCGTCCATAGTATTGGGCGTTAGGAAATAAATATAACAGATTTAGCCCACTTATAGCTCATCCGTTTTAAAATTACTTTCGATCAATTAAATCGTATCTTTTTATGTTGTAAGGGCCAAAAGGTTTGGTCCCTAGGTTATCCCCTGTTTTAAGTGTTTTTTGTACGCCGTCGAGACGGTTCTAAAAAAATGCAGTAATAGCTAGCTAAAAAGCCAAAAAAGATGATTCAAGGGATTGATTTCGACGCCTCATATACTCTTCAATGTCTTCTCAACAGTTACTTTCATTGGCTCGACAAATAAAAAAGGTTACACCGCCCGAAAGCTATGTAACCTTTCAAAAGATCAGGGAGTACGTATACCATGGAGCGGCTCCCCGTTAAATGTTAAGAACCAGAGACTCCGATAATCCTCCCAAACAAGAGGACGCATCGGGGTGTAAGCAAAGATTTGTTCAAGAATCTTTCGCGCTTCGAGAAAATATGCAAGGTGCTTGGCGTCCGGATCCATAATCGTACCTTTGTGGTACTTGTGGAGTTGGAGCGTGTTGATTGTCGGAAACTTGTTGATGTGTTGCATCAGGTTTCGGAAGTGATATTCCATTACGTGCAGGGGCTCCATGCCTACGATGTAGGAAAAATTCACTTCAAACTCAAGTTCTCGGGCTGCGTCCATGAGTTGGACGACTCGGTCAAGCGTCAACATCCGCTTTGTATTTTTAAGCAACTCGCGTCGCCCAAACGTTTCAAGCGAATAACAAATGCCAAAGGGGCGCAATCTCTCTAGCCGCTCAAGATGTTCAAATGTATTGAGCTGCGAACCAAGGTAGAAAATTCTGCCCTGAAATGCATATTCGTTCAATACATCTTTCAACGTCTCAAGAAAATCACACAGCTCCTCGGAAGTCGGATAACAACCGGTTACCACTGACACTTGCAGAAGGTGCGAGAGATCCTGCTTGTTTTCAGCTTCAAGCCAATCATCGAAAAAATCATGAATGTCTCGAGCTGTTTCAAGGCGCTGTTTGTCATACGGCACCTGATACGCGGTATAGCAAAAATCGCAACCACGGCACGACGTCCGTGAATTCGGATTGATGTTTATCGATGTGCCATTTCTCCTCGGATAATGCGAATCGCAAATATCCTCGGTAGGCCCAATCGCCTCTCCAATCACCGTATCGTGGAGGCGTAGCAATCCGTCCTCACGAATAGAGAACGAACTGCTCGGAGTAATAGGAAGCGCGAAGTAATACTCACGCTCCTTTCGTTGCGTTGCGTACGCAAACCGAGTGTCGTTTGATAAACGAAACGCCATCCGCATTCGGTTGTAGTCGCACGCAAAGTCAACGCCGTTCACGTTTAACGAAATAAACAAAGCGTCCTCAATAGGTACGTTATATTCTTGCGCCAGACGTTCAATCGTCTGCATGTCTACCATGGAGTACTCCTAGCCGTTCGAGGCCATCATTTGCAGATAGGCTCGTTTTTTTGCGATGATCAGTGTCGTCAAGACCGGCACTGACAGTGTCTTGTGTTTTGCTACAATTTTGCCAACCCGTCGCAGGAATTCCTTACGACGAACATCCTCGATCCCGATAATCTTCGGATACGTATTCAACAGTTTCGGATAGGTATCTGCGTCATACGTATAGGTCGACAAATATTTGCAGAGAAAGGTAGTCGTAAACAGCGGGTTACCTGCGATTTCCTGTTCGCGTCCCGAAAGTTTTTCGAGAACACGAGCATTCACGTGTGCGGCATCTGCTGTCTCAGGATACACATCGGACAATAATTCGCGATAAAGCGCATTGACCTCAGTCATCGCTTCAGTCTCTGCCTGCAAAAAACTGTTCCACGTAAGCACTAAGCTCCCATCATCAGCCAGCAGGTCAGAAACCCTCTGGAACTTATTACCCTCTTTCAGCCAGTGAAACGCAGTGAAAGCGAAAATCGCTTCGAATCGTTCATCGGATGTAAAATCTTCGAACGTACCTTCGAGGATTGTCACGTGCGCATGCGCAGTATTGTGCTGGCGCGCAATTTCAGCGAGATGTTTCCCCGGCTCAATCGCCAGCAGTGGTCCGCCGAATTCAGCAAGCTTTGCTGTAGCGATTCCACTCCCAGCACCGATCTCGAGCAACCGAGACCTATCGGCAATCCCAGCATGTTGTCTGATGTCTTGAAAAAGGACGTCAGGGTAGCCGGGTCGCACCGAGTGGTAGTTATCTGCAAATACTTCGAATGAAGCGTTGTAGATACCTTGTCCTTTAAACATCATGGTGGTCTCCTTTTATTCACACGCTAGAAAGCGCATGAACCGTTTTTTGATTTGAGGTAAGTCCGTTGGCCTCCGAAAATCGCGTCTACCGCCTAACTCGATATGAGCGTGAATAAACCACGGGCCGACCTGCGTTTCTAGTATAGCACGACGAAGATCGTCTTCGTCGGCAACGGTAGATACGGACCAATAGCACGAAATGTCTGCGAGGTCAGAAAGATCGACCGAATCAGACATTGATGCTTCTTCACTACACGAACCGTATGCCTGATTATCAAGCACGATGTGTAGAAAGTTATGTGGGTGTTGTTTGCCTGCGGTAACAAGTGTCCCGAGGTTCATCAACAAGCTTGCGTCGCCGTCGATAACGACGACCAAACGATCAGGAACACTCAACGCGATTCCAAGTCCAATGGACGAAACGAGTCCCATAGATCCCGGGACATAGATGCATCGATCGCTATGAAAGCGTTCGTACACCTCACGCGAAATGAGTCCTGTTGTTGAAACGACCACAGCCGATGGATCGATCGTTTCCATGATCAAGCGTAAAGCGTTTTTTCTGTTCATAGCTGCCATCCTCTCTTGAGAATCAGGAAGCCTGGCAACTGCTCGCGTTGCATGTCGGCAAAAAGCGTTTCCGCAAGTGAACTGATATCTTGGGTCTCATACACAACATACGGGACACCAAATGCGTTGAGCAATGGCTCCGTCGCATGACCAGTTACTACATGCTGAACCGCATCTTCACCTTCACACCCTCGATATGATACGACAAACAAGATAGGCATCCTATAGGGGATAAGTAGCGATCCTATATCATTCGAAGCAGCGAAGAGCCCAGAATTCTGCATGTACACCAACGGTGTCTTCCCCGCGAAGTACGCACCCGCGGCAAGACCGACAGCCTCTGATTCACGGTTCGCCGGAACATGCTGGATCTTCGGATCTTCCTGTACATGCTGAATGATATGTCGAAGTACGCCACACGGAACTCCAGTTGCAAATGAGATTCCAAGCTCTTGAAGGGTCTTGTGAAGCGCGTCTGCTCTTTTGCTTGATCGGCTGTCTAACGTGTTAAAAACACGTTCACTGTCGTAAGTCATACTCTACACTCCTTTTCTAGGGTTAAATAGGTTGTCAACGTTCTTTTTTAATAGTGTAGACTACCACGAAATTCTCTGAAGTCAAATGTTTTCATAAAAAGGGTGCATCGGTTAGATACACCCTCTGTGTGTGCAAGTTTGTGAGGACCTACGCCGCCAAAAGAACGAGTCCATGACTTACGCATAGAATGTGGCCTCCTTTCGAATCAAATCAAGTGCGTCAAGAAATTCCTGTGGATCGATTACAAAACGATTTGCATAATCGATTGCGATCGATTCGTTTTTTAAGAACGTTGAAAGTGAGTTTAGTGGGGCTTTCCCCTGCTCGGACTTTATCACCAACGAGCTATATACTTTTTCAAACGTTTTTAAATTTGAATTTCTTGGGCACTGCATAACAAGACATGCAATATCACACTGTTTGATTTTCGCTTTTTCTTTAATTGCAAGCACTGTTCCTCCCGAACAAATCACATCATCGATAATAATCGTTTTTTGATCTTTGGGAGTTACATTTCCTATTTCAAACCTTGGATTTTTATATCCGACGCGTCGCGCATCAATTCGTTCGCCAAGATTCTCTATGTCCAAAAGTTTTTGGACTGTTTGAGCACCTGTGCCTGGCCACAAAATCCGCTCGTAGGTCTCAAACGGAATTTGCAACCGAAGTATGCGCGCAAGAGAAGAGAGTGATTGAAATTCTATTGGAACCTTATACGCAACGCAACCAAGAATTTCGCTTACATAGCCTGGCTCGACATCAACAAGAATCATATTTCCATAGAGAAATCGAAACTCAAAAATGTCAGACTTAGGTAAACGATCTTGTGCTTTATTCATCCAAGACACAATCGACTCCAATCTCTGTGAAAATTGTTTCCCAGCCTAGTTTTCTTGGAATAGCAATGTCTGATTCTTCGGAATCCCCTACCATCACGAACTGATTTGGTTGGGCCCACGGATACCATCTCATCACATCAAGAAAAATTTGTGTTCGTGGCTTCGAACATTTTTGCTCCCAGGAAAGATACGTCCGAGAGAAAAACTTCGAGATTTCTAGCGCACTATTTGCAGCAACCCATCCTGGATATGTGGAATTTGTTATGAGGACAATTTCTTTGCCATCGCTGCGTAAAGATTGCAATACCTCTTGCGCTTTTCCAATCCATTCGACAGACGCATTTTCAAACCGTAACGTATCGACAATTTTTTTAAACGTTGCAACATCTGAAATGTTAAAACGTCCACACAAATGCGTTGCAAATTCGAAGTTAGACATTCGTTTCGTCATACAATAGCCACGAACAAACGGAAAAATTATTTCCCGGTTCACGCCAACCTGAACGAGCACGTCTTCATACGACTGGATGCCAGCCTTTGTTTTAACTAGCGTGTTCCATAAATCAAAACACCAAATTCTTACCATGTGTTACTCCTTTGTTAATGTACGTTTTTATTTTTTACAACGTTACGATTGCATCAAGTGCAACTGTAATTGCTTTCTGCGATATTTCTTTCGATTTTTCTTCTGAAATTTCTGCTACAACTTTTTGCGTAAACCCTGCTATTCTTTTTCTTAGTGGTTCAGGATCGGCATTCACAGCGAGCACAGCACCCGCCTGAACATTTCGAAGGCTTGCGATGACATACAGCGCTGCACATTCCATTTCTGAAGAAAGGATTGGGGGTTCAATATTTTTAAACCGTTCATCAGCTAAATAACTCCCCCACCGTGTGATTGAACGTTGTGATCCATAAAATGCATCGTGCGAACGGTTGATTCCAATACATACTTTCGCTTTATTATTTATTGCGGATTTTTTTAGGGCGTTCACCACCTCAAAATCCGCTACTGCTGGAAATTCAGGGTCAATATATTCACGGGTTGTTCCTTCGTCACGAATGCAGGCTGTTGGGATAATCAATGAACCAGCGGGGATATCGCTTCGCCATGCACCTCCGCACGTGCCAACGCGGAGAAGTGCCCGCGCACCAAGAGCAATGAGTTCCTCAACAGCAATTGCAGTTGACGGCCCGCCCATTCCGGTTGAGCAGACGGTAACTTGTTTCCCTTTGTAGATTCCACCATAGGAAACAAATTCCCTGTTTGATGCGAGTTGGACTGGATTTTTTAACATGGATGCTATCGCCTGTACACGACCAGGGTCGCCAGGTAAAAGTACTTGTTCGGATATTTGTGATTGTGTTAGTTTGATATGTGGTTGTTGCATAAAAATAAAATTAAAAAAACCGGGCTGAAACCCGGATGTTGCATACAAATAGCTTCTGACGTCCGGTCAGCCTGAAAAATCTAGGTGTAAATGATGAGTTGAAGTTTGGTTAGTCATTTGTGTCTAATTTAAGTCGTTTTGCAATTAGTTTGTATCCACCCTTGCCCCCGTCATACCAATCGGCAACCCGAGCAACGGTTGTTGAGCTCACATTGAGTTTTTGTGCGATTTCGCGATAGGTCATGCCTTTGAGAATCATTTTTACCATTTGCCAGCGATCAGCCATATCAGTAATCTCTTCGAGTGTGCATAAATCCCGAAAGAATTTTGCACATTCTTGCTTTGTTTTGAGGGTAAGAATCGCCTCAAACAGCTCGCTGTTTTTCTTGAAATCCCAGTTTTCCTTCTTTTTCGGCATATGTATTAATGTGTTAATACATTGATATATTAACATGCTCTAAAAATATGTCAAATACAAGCTGACTGCCTTAAATGATTACGCCACCGATATCGCTTTTACAAAGTTTGGTTATGCACTAGCCGAGGTACTTAAAATGGCGTAAAGGGAACAGAACAGTCGCTTCAACGCTCCCATCTTTTGCTGTTACGCTGATTGTCATCGGACCGTCGCCAACAATCTCCACAGGTAAAGAACACTCGATCTGCCTTCTGGTGCCCGGATACACAATAAATGTCTGCCACGGAGAAGTTGTGTTGTGTTGTCTTTATCTGTCGTTTCGGCGGTGAAGTAAACATATACAAACACGCCAATGGCTATCAATAGGATTGCAGTCAAACCAAGCAATAGATATGTTTTTTGCCTGACCGACAGGAAGTGCCCATACGATGAAAAAGAACCTCATCAATCTGATGGGGCTTCCATCCGTTTGACCGGAGCATCGCTGCAATCTGTTCTTCGGTTCTTCCTGCGGTTCGTTGCGCTTGTATTCATTGCATTATTTCTCTCCATTGGTGTAGCCTACCATATGCGATGTACGAAAAAGCCGGACGGGGAAACCCATCCGGCTTGGTACTATTACTTCTTGCGGATTGCCGCAAGGCCTTCGTAAAACTTATCGCGCGTGCCATGCGGCACGTTGATGACCCAGTTTCCTTTCGGCCACGCATCTTTGCGCAACTCAGGATTCAAAATCCTAATGTCGTAGAATGTATACCCACACCATTCAGCCACCATTTGAACTGGCAGTTTATGGTAGACATGAACGGATACCGTGTCATATCGATGCTCATCCCAGTAGCGAATTGTTTCAGGCGCAATGCCATACTTCCCCGGATCTTCGAGCACGAGCTTAACCGCAGCTGCGCGGAATACGTATTGCATAGTCTCATCGGGTAGCCACAACCGAAAGTAGTCCCGGCTCTTTTGCTCTTTGATATCATCACGCAATCCGTTTTCGCCCATATTGTATGCTGCAAGCGCCAGCATCCAATCGCCGAAATCAGCGTAGAGTTTTTTGAAATACACCGCAGCGGCTTTTGTCGACGCCTCAAGATTATTGCGCATATCAATATACTCATTGCGCTTGAGCCCGTTATTGCGTCCTGTCGACGCCATAAATTGCCAGAAGCCCTGAGCACGAGCACGCGAGGTAACGCTAGACTTTAATGCCGACTCAATGACGGCAATATATTTAAGATCATCCGGCAGACTGTCTTCAGCGAGCATCGATTCGATAATGGGAAAGAATTGCTCTTTCCGGAGCAGATACAGGAGCGCCTGCGCCTGATTTTCTACCACAAGGTAAACTTGCTTTTCGAACCGCTCGCGAATATCCGGACGTTCAAGCGGTAAACGGGTGCCGCAGAAATACACCTCATTCGGAATTTCCGTTGCGGTAATGTTTTTGCGGTATTCAAAAAACCGTCTATCCATTTCTTGAATCTGAGCTGATGTGGTTTCTGCTTGCTGTTGCAAAACTACAACCGACTGCTTGGTATCCGATCGAAGCGAATCCAGTTTAGCGTCGACTTGCGCTTTTGTGTATGTCTCCTCTTGGACAATTGGCGGATGCTGCGAGCACCCAATGACAAGCACGAGACTTGCACACACCATGATAATGAACTTTTTCACTTCAAAACCTCCTGTTCTGCCTGTTTGTGTAATTTTTTCTACCTCAAGCTTTAGCAAATACAAGCGGAAAAAACAAGGCTAGCTTGACAACTCCCTCTTTTAATGGTATCTTTTTCGAAAATAAAACACGCCAACAAACCCTCAACCTGCTCATTAGAAAAGGAGACAGTAAATTATGGACGTCGTGGCGATCAAACGCAGCGTTGTAACACAATTACTCAAAGAGACACGCGACAAGCTCGAAAGAATGCTTTCCCAAAGCCGGGAAAATAGAAAAGGTCTAGACGTCTCCGCCTTTCATACCGGAGACGACGATCCTCAACGGTACGATGCCGCAGCAGTGTTCTCATCGACCACTCACCGTATCAAAAAAATCCAGGCTGAAATCCAAGCTGTCAGCTCGGTTAAACTCGAGCACACCAACGACAATATCGGGGACGGATCACTCTTGGAGATGACAAATCAGTTCGGGGAACCCCGCTGGTTTCTCCTCCTTCCCGCACTCGGCGGTGGCGATTTTGTTCCTGACGGACTTACCGAAGAAGTGACGGTCATAACCGCACAGAGTCCCCTGGCTCAAAGTCTACAATCGACACCGAAAGGAACTCCTTTCCAGGTCAACCAAGCCACCTACACGCTGGTAAAAAGCTACTGAGTCTCGCCTCCTTTCTTTTCTGTGAAAAACTCCCAGACAGCGATGCCTGGGAGTTTCTACATTGAAAGCGTGACATTATGCCGCCTCCACAAGTTCCAGCGACCGAACCTGCGTTGAGAAAAAGACATACAGCAGGGAAAAAAATCGTGCAAAGGAAATTGTATGTTTTTTGAGGCTCCCGGGGACCAGGAACCATACGCATATTCCGTCACCTCGAGGTGTCACTTTGTACCACGCCGAGCAAAGCGTGACGGTCTTGTTTTGGGTATCGGTGTAATACCCGTGACACGCGACCTGTTCGCCTTCCTGTTCGTCCATGGTATACATGGCAACCCTCCTTGGAAAAAGGAACAGACAAAATTAATCGTTTACGCCCGGGGTTTCGTTTTCGTTTGAAGTTGAGTTGGTATCTGAAGATGAAGATTCTGTTTCGGCTTGATTGGTATCGTCATTGGATGAGTTGGTAACCTCAGCATCTGAATTCGCATCTGATCCTGGAGTGCTTTGCCCTTCATCTACCGTGGTGTTCGTGTCTTCGTTAGTGTCACTATTCGTGTCCTCACCTTTCTTCTTACGGATTGCGTTAAATTTCGTCTGCACTTCATTTTTTTTCTCTTGCCCGTAATTTTCGAGTTGAGTCTGCACTTTTTTCTCAAACTGCTGTGCAGCGCTCGATCCCTTAACGTGATCAATTGCATTCTGAATCCCTTGCGTAGAGTTGTCCATCGCGCGCAAAATTGAATCCTGAGCTTGCGCGGGCACTTTGTTATACACTGACATCATAAGATCCTGATGACGTGCTTGAAGCGACTCCAGTTTCGAAATCAATTCATCTTTATTCGTACTGCCCACCTGTACGGCCTTCTCAATACGCTGCTGCAAACGCTTTGTTTTTTGTTCAGCTTTAGTCACTTGTTTTTCGGCTATGTCAGTTTTTCCTTTTTTGATAAGCTTCTGGACTTCTGCATAGCGGCGAAGCGTATAGGTATATTCAAGTTCAGCTTTTTTACTGTCATTAAACGTCACGAACATATGGATGCCTTCTCCCCATTGTTTTAAAAAATACCAAGGAGAGTCGGGTAAAATACCTGGGTCATTCACGATATCAGTCAAATCATCAGGAAGCGATGTATTGATATTGCCTATGGTATTCGTGGTGCCGTTTATAGGGACGTTTGTAGAGACGTTTGTATCGTCGTTAGTCGGTGCATTGAGAATTAACACCGACTCATCATTAGTGTTTAAATTGGCGTTCGTATTTGTTTCCTGCCCAAATGCTGCAAACGGCAATAACACGAGGAGAGCCGCAAGTGGCAGGAATATAAAATATTTTTTCATGATACTTTTACTTAATTGTGATGTGTATAGTATATTGCTGGTCGCCTATTTTTGCCAATAAACTTCCTGCCGAACAAGAAGTTCTGGAGCGCGAAATGGTTCAGCCATTACCTCCTTTACTACTTTCTCTAAACGGGCAACTTGCGAACCCTTTATCAGCACTACATCCCCTTGCTTCATTCGATCTTGCAGAAACTTGCCCGCATCTTCTGCGTGAGCGAATGAAAAAATGTCTTCTTCTTTCATTCCTGCTTTACGTGCACCGCGTGTCATGTCACGAGATTTTTCACCCACGGTAATCAACACGTCGGCATAGTTCGGAACCCAACTCCCAACCTGCTGATGCAAGGTTTGTGTTTCATTGCCAAGTTCTGCCATATCTCCAAGCACCGCAAACCGTTTTCCTTTAGTGGGAAACTGCTTAAGAATTTCAAGCGCTGCCTTAACCGCTTTCGGAGATGAATTATATGTATCATCAATAAGGTGCGTATGTTTGATGCCTTCGATATACCGCATGCGGCCTGGCGGAGGTACAAATTCTGCCAATCCCAAAGCGATATCAGATAGTGACATCTGCATGTGTACCCCAACTGCTGCCGCGGCGAGTGCCGCATATACGTGCGAAGTACCTAAGACATTTGGAAGGACAATATCCTGCGAATCCCCTTTTACCTGCAGAACAAAAGACGCTGCGTATCCACCATTTTCGTTTTGAGTAAACAACGTGAGATCTGACCCGCGAACAGTTGCTGTTTTTGAAAAGCCGAAAGTTATTTTTTCTGCCGACGTTTTGTTGGCAAATTCAGATGTATCTTCATCATCGATATTCACAACCGCTGCATCGTCAACATTCAACTCTCTCACTATTGTGGATTCTTCCATTTTGACGTTTTGAAAGGTCTCAAAAAATTCAAGGTGCACCGGTGCAACTGCGGTTAAAACACCGATATTGGGATGTGCAACTGCCATAAGTTTATGCACATCCCCTAGATGATCGGATCCCATTTCGAGCACAATACATTCGGGGTAGTCTGTCTCGTTTCCCGAAGCAATACTCCGCGCCTGAATTAATGTCAGCAACCAGCGAAGTGGTGAACTAAAACCGGATTCCAATCCCAAAATGGTAAGAGGAACCCCGAACTCATTGTTATAACTTTTGGCGCTTTTTCGCACTGACAAATTTTTCGACAACACAGTATACACCGCTTCCTTTGTTGAAGTTTTTCCGACCGAGCCTGCAACGCCGATAATAATCGGTTTGTAGTGTTGAATTGTGTTGCGTGCCAGAACCCCCAATTGCCGCTGGACACGGCGTTTAATCCATTGACGCATAGATGAGGCTATTTTACTCTGTCGGGTGAAACATGCAAGTAATGCAAAAGATACTTTGCGATGTCACCAAAAAGTGGGGCTGCAGTGCTCTCGGCAAATGTTACATCGCGCGGATGATCAATACGAACAAGCATGACGAACGCTGGATCTGACACAGGGCCAAATCCTGCGAAGCTGCCGATCGTGTTATACGGATCATATCCAGATCCAGTTTTACTTTTTACCTGAGCGGTTCCAGTTTTTCCAGCAATATAATATCCGGGGACGGCCGCTTTTTTTCCGTGTCCATTTTCGACAACATTCACGAGCATCGCCCCGATAGTTGTCGCGGTCTCGGGTTTTATCACCTGGCGAACTTCTTCGGGCCGAGTCTCTTCATTGGTCGAGCCATCTGGGTTCAATTTCTTTGCGACAATATACGGCTTCATGAGTTTACCTCCGTTCGCGATTGCTCCGTATGCCGCCACCATCTGCAATGGAGTTGTGGAAATTCCCTGACCGAACGAAGCGGTCATTGCATAAATATCACCGGGTAAATCTAGATTCGAAATATTACCCGCGGATTCTCCTTGAATTGGAATCCCTGTTGTTTCTCCGAAACCAAAATCATGGACGTAGTCCCGGAATTTTTCCGGACCGATTTGTTGCATGGCGAAAATTGCTCCGGTATTCAGTGACTTCTCTAAGACTTGCGTCATCGTTTGCACTCCATGAGCCTTCCTGTCTGAATTTTCAATTGTGTATCCATTAATCTTAACAAATCCTTCGTCGGTGTATGTTGTCTGCGGCGTCACTTTGCCTTCATTCACCGCCATAGCCATCGTAATGCCTTTAAAAATGGATCCTGGTTCGTATGCGCCGGATGTGATTTCATTCGAATAAACACCGACGTCTTCAACTTGGTTATATTCATTTGGATCAAAATCGGGTGCACCACACATTGCAAGAATTGCTCCAGTCTTAGGATCCATAATTATAATGCTACCGGAATCTGCGCCGTGTTTCTGCACCGCTTCATCCAGTTTTGTGCAAACGGTATATTCGATGTTTTTGTCAATCGTTAATACTGCCGAAAGCCCGTCTTTCGCATCCTGAAATTCCTGCGTACCTACGACAATCCAGCGACCGGCTGAATCACGGTCTGCTTTTACGTACCCTTTTGTTCCTGCGAGCATGTCTTGCAAACCGCCCTCAAGACCATATTCTCCTACCTTTTCGTCACCGCTATCTTTTGTGTATCCCACAAACCCAAGCATGTGGCTGCCTATATTTTTCTCTGGATAGTAACGTACGCGATCGGTTGTGAAATAAATTCCGGCTAAATTCAGGTCAGCAATTTTATTGTGTTCATCTTCGCTGACCTTTGATGCTAATTCTTCATATAAATCATCCGGCTTGCTCATTTGTGCGATAATCTTATCGCGATCTAGGTCCGGAAGAACCTCAATAAGCTTATCTGCAGTTTCGCTTGTATTTGTGATATCTGCAGGCACCGCATACAAAAGCCAATAGGTTCTGTTAGAGGCTAATGGCTCCAACTTATCAGGTTCAGTTAAATCTTGTGCGTAAATCGTGCCCCGTTCAGGGGCAATTTCCTGCTGCAATGCATGTTGCGACTCGGCAAGTGCCTCATAAAAAGGATGCTTTGGAATCTGTAAATAGAAAACACGCCCAATCAATAAAGCGGTGATAAGAGAAACGCCGAGCGTCACATAACGCAAACGATCCGACTTGTCGGAGGAAGGTTCCCGTCGGCGCTGCTTTAATCCTCGTCTGGGAGTCATAGCAAATAATCAAGTTATTTCGACAATGCCAAAACCCCGCTTCCATCAATTGATTCAACTCGCTCAACCGAAACTAAGTGTAATTCATTAGATTTTTCCTGCAACGCTCCAAGCGACGAAACGTCAGCTTGTCTAAAATCAAGTTCCTTCTGAATGCTCTCGAGTTGATCAACCTGATTCTGTAAAGCGCGGATCTGAAAGCCTTGCGTTGCAGTTGCATTCACTTCAACGAGATAAAAGATGCCGCCGGCAATCATGATGACTAAAAAAGCCACATGAACGAGAGGTGAGATTCCTTTCCGTTTCGCGGAACCGCGCGAAGAAAAATTGTCCTTAAACCTCTTCAGTAATTTTTTCTTTTTATGTTCTGACATATGTTTCAAATTTTTTCTGCAACTCGCAGCCTGGCGCTACGACTTCGCGGATTTATTTTTATTTCGCTTTCGTCGGGCGTAATCCCCTTCGGTGTTACGATTCGAAGAGTTGCTTTATGATCACAAGTGCATGCGGGTAAGCTTGGAGGGCAAATACAATCGCGACGCTCATGCTGGAAAAATTTCTTAATTAATCTGTCTTCTCCTGAATGAAAGGTAATGACGAGGAGCCGTCCGTTTTTATGTAAAGAAGAGACGAGTTTTGGCAATGCGCGGGAGATATGCCCGAATTCATCATTGACTGCGATACGTAACGCTTGGAATGTCTGTGTCGCCGGATGTGCACCGCCTATCCACGGGATCTCTTTTTTCGATCGCAGCTTTTTCCGGTACACGGCGAGCACGCACTCGACTAATTCTTTCGTCTTCTGAAACGGATGCGTTTTCCGTTCTGTGGTGATGGCACGCGCGATATCTCTCGCGTTTCGCTCATCTCCATACTCCCGTAATAATTTTTCAAGGTTAGCCGCTGGATATGAATTCAGAATATCGGCTGCAGTTTTTCCGCTACGCCGGTCATATCGCATATCCAAGGGTCCGTCTGTAAATGAGAAACCTCGTTCTGAATCTTCAATCTGAGGAGTTGAAAAACCGAGATCGAGGAAGATCGCATCCACTCCTGATTCCCCTTCTTCGTTCAAAAGATCGGGAATGGATTCGTACGATCCGACGTAATAAACAATGCGCTGGGAAACCCCTTCCAGGGCCTTACGCGCACGATCGATGGCGTCCGGGTCACGGTCTATCGCGAATAAAGTCTCCATGCGAGGATGCGATGTGAGGATCGCCCGTGCATGCCCTCCATCCCCGACAGTTCCGTCAATCATGCTGCGCGTAAAGGCTGGAATATGTTCCGCTACCTGACGCGTTAAAACTGGAATGTGCTGGTGTTGCAAGTCGCTCATCGCTTATACGCCGAGTTCCCCCAGCGCTTCAGCAATATCTCCGCTCTTCGTTTCTGTTCCCTTTCGATATTTCTCCCAGGACTTTTCATCCCAGAGTTCAATGCGATTATAGAGTCCAGCAACGACAACTGCCTTTTTAATTCCGCCGAACTCGCGAAGATATTCTGGAATCATAATTCGTCCTTGGCTGTCGACATGCACTTCCATTGCACCCGCAAGCATGAGCCGGGCGAATGCGCGTGATGCCGCTTTTGCTATCGGAAGTTTTGCCAACCGTTCTGCTAAGTCTTGCCAATCTTTTTTGGGATATACAAAAAGACAATAGTCTAATCCTCGAGTCACAACGCCGCCTGCTTTCATGTCTTTGCGAAACTTAACCGGCACCGCAAGGCGTCCTTTCTCATCTATTGCATGATGATATTCTCCGATAAACATGTTTATTGGTATTTGTCTTTTTTACTTATCCACTGTTTTTGGTGGTTATCCCCACATTTATCCACATCTCACCATCTACATCCATTTTACACCACTTTTCTATTCTGGTCAACCACAACAAAATCCCCTAGCAGGCGTCAAGTCTGTGGATAAATCAAAAACCCGACATCGGAGTTAGCCGGGCTTTTTCTTTCGTTATTTGAGTTATCTACTTCTTCTCGAAATTATTAATCGAGTTCACTATGTCAGAATCAGAACGCAAATCTTCAATAAAGAGTATCTGATCTTGGTTAATCAACATCGTGTCTTTTGGCCCATGGATCTCGTTCCCGAGCTTGATAAGGGCAAAATTGCTCTGACTTGAATCCGTATTAGTCGTTGAATCGGCATTTAATTTGCTACTTTGGTCAATCTGCAGATAATAAACATCCTGCAAACGGACGTATTTTCCTCCCAAATTGGTCTGCAGATGGCCAAAATACACCTGCCCGTTTGTTAAAAATACTGCCTGGTATCCGGTGCTTTGACGAATAAAAACTTTAGTATTCACAAACCAAAGCGCAAAAAACACCGCTAAAGCGACACAAAAATAAAAAATGGACCTCACAAAGAAGCTATGAGCTTTATCTTTTGCGGAGGTTTGTTGAGAAAAATTGGAGGGTTGCTGGTTATCCATAGTTTTATTGTTAATAATAGTCATAAGTATAACATTTATAGGCTTTTCGTGAGTTATCCACAGAGTCCTATTTGACATTCGGTTTTTCTTCGGTTATCTTTCGAGTATGGCTCCAATACTTCCAAAAAAGAAACGAGAAATCCTCGAATACCTTGAGGAAACCATCAAGGCCCGGGGGTATGCACCAACGCTTACTGAAATAGCAAAGCATTTTAATGTGTCGTCACTTGCCACCGTCCATGAACACCTGCAGTTTCTTGAAAACAAAGGTTTTATAAAAAGAAACAAGAATGACTCTCGCTCAATAACAATAGTCGACCAATCAGATACAGAAGATATCGAACATGCGGGTATGCTACTCCCACTCATAGGTGTCATTGCGGCTGGGAGTCCAATCGAAGCGGAGGAAAATCAAATCGAAGAAATTGCAGTTCCGGAACACATGGCAAGTCAATCGCCTTCTTATATATTGCGGGTTAAAGGAGATTCAATGATCGATAACTTCATACTTGATGGTGACTACGTTGTAGTAAAAAAAACACAAGAAGTTAAAAACGGCGATACGGTAGTGGCTGTCCTAGACGACGGCACTGCCACACTCAAAGAGTTTTATAGAGAAAAGAACGGTATCCGCCTTCAGCCAGCAAACCAAAACTACAAACCAATCCATGTGAAATTTGCAGACATCCAGGGGAAAGTTGTTGGCGTGTTAAGAAATTACGCTTAAATTTTTTTTTGAGTTTATATTCGGTTTTTCTTCGGCTATATGATATACGTATTGCTAGACAACTTTGCCATTAGAGTTCATGAAGCGCATAAACCCGTGCTCCGAGCAATCCCCTTCGCGCTTGAACGCAACGGCCACATTTTTGCGATCAACGATATTGCAAAAAAGCGGGGCGTTCGAGTCGGAGAATCGGTGCAAAAAGTTCGATTAAGGGTGTATGGTGTCGTGATTAAAAAAGAGCACGAAAAACGAATAGCTGATTTTTCGGATGCCTTCTATCGTATACTTTCGACGGAAACCCGTATCATCGGTCCTGATCGGCCGGCTGGAGCTTTCATTGAATTCCCTAGAAACGAAAGTATCTTTGATCCCAAAGATAAAACTGAGGCACTAAAAAAAATAATTAAGCGAGAGCTTGAAATTCCAGTAAAAATAGGAATTGCTTCTAATAAGGTTACTGCGAAACTAGCAGCAGAAATCGCTTCTGCTGACGAAACCATCACTATCCAAGCCGGACACGAAAAAAAATTTATTTCCTCGTTACCCATTTCATCTCTTCCTGGCTTGGGCAATCGTACCGCCCTACTACTTTCTGCTTTTGGTCTCACTACGATTGGATCTTTTGCAGAGCTTCCCACAAGCGAGGCTATTCGTCTGTTTGGCAAACAGGGCCTTCAACTTCATCAAATAGCGCAAGGCATTGACAATCAAGCGCTAGAAACACCTTCTCGTTTAACCAGCATTTCTCGCTCTTATCAGCTCCCCTACCCAACAACAAACATCCCCCACCTTATTTCAATAGGTACATTTATTTCCTATCAACTGATCAACCAGTTAAAAGAAAATGAACTCTGCCACAAAACTATTTCTGTTCGGTTATTCGGGCAAGACAAACGCATTTATACCAAACAACAATCCAAACAAATTCATTCGGATGAAGTAGTAGCTCAGATATCTCAACTAATTAAAGAAGCTTTCAGCAAGAGTAAATGCAAAATATATAAAGTAGCGATACAGATAGCCGTTGAAAAAACTGTGTGTTATACAAAAAGCGATTCAAACCCAAGAAGTCCTGATCGTGCAAAACGTGAACGAGCTATGCCTTTTTTCCTTTTTTCACCGAACGTGTCTCGAGGTAGTGTTTAATTTTTTGTATATCCGCCTTTGCGTTTTCAAATGATGCCGCGCGCAGGGCACCATCGATTGTATACCACCTGTTTTCCAATTGTTTTGATTCACGGTTATTGAGCTTTGGCTGCTTTTTTGCACTTTTAAGCGTAAAAAGCCAGCGATATTCAATTTTCTTGTTTTTTGTTTGTCCACTTATATAATCGTAAGACGCCTTTCCCAACTTTCGCAAAACCCTTAGGTCACAATAACCAGTTTCCTCGCAAATTTCCCGTTTTGCCGCCTCAAGAGCGGTTTCACCTTTTTCGATATGACCATGAGGAGGAATAATGCCACCATGGTAATGATTTTTTATCATGAGAAGCTTTCCTTTATATAAAATAAATCCACCGGCTGACTGATGATATATTATCTTGCCTCTTTTTTTAATCATCTTTTTTTCTTTGTTATATGAGGGGGCCTTGAATAGACTGGAGCTATCACTGATCGCCATTTCACCTTTCGAGTTATACGTTCTGCAAGATCGCGCAGATCGCTTTCGCATACAATTTCATTTTGTATGGTGTATGAAGAAATTGGACATTCATATTCTAGAGCGAACAAGTTGCCTAACAGGGTTAACTGACGAGTAAATGAAAAGCGGTCCACCCCGAAAAGTATTATAAATCCATCAACAAATTTAGCGTTACGTAAAAGGTAGCGTACACTTTCTTCGAAGAAATCTTTTTTAAGCTTTGTTGTGTAAGAAAGTTTTTTTGTTTTTGTATCGTAGAGAGTAATCACAGGAAACGCTTTTTGCCAACTTACTAAAACAATCTTCATATGTCTTTCTGTATCTTATCAACAAGGACTATCCTGCGCTGCTCCAGAATCTCATACAAAAATTTATCGGTCAGGTCATTGCGGTAATTAAATTCTTTCTTTGACATAACGGTATAACGAATCGGATGCGCAAACTCGTTTTGCATTTTGTTAACCAGTCGAGATAACTTCAGCCGATGGATTCTGCCGACAATTAAAATATCGGTCTTCACATTCTTTGCGCCAGTAAAAAAACCCGTTAAAGTGAGATAAGAAATGTTTCCAATGTCTTTTAGCTGGCGAACAAAATTCTTATTCACAAGTAGAAATGATTTTAAAAGCAAATTCTTTAACTCAGGATAAAGCGGAAAGCTGCAATCGACGTGATAAAAACGCTTGTTATTCTCAAAATCTGAAATCAGCAAACCAACGTTCTCAAGATTCTTGAGTTCATTTCTTATCGAATTTATTGGCTGGTGTAGCTTACGTGTAAGCTCCCGAACAAAAAAGCGTTTATCGGGATTGCTTAAAAAAATGTGCAGCAAACGTACACGGGTCTTTGAACCAAAAAGTTGCTCAAGCATAATCGCATCATAGTTTATTGAAGCGACGGTCAAATATTAGTATACTAGATACACCGATAAATGACAACTCTAAATACCTGATATGCCCGCTTTTTCGACGAATATCCAAAAACTTCTCTATTACGATCCAGACCAGGCGAGATCAACAGTCTCAACCTTTACTGAAGACATACAAACTGCAAACGCAGAATCCAGCTTCACTATTTTTTTGATGGCTGAAATCCGTACTGAAGAACACAGCAAAAACCAATACTTTTTACGCGAACTGCAAAATGAATTCTCCAAATTTTTTAAATCGCTAAATTCTCGGATCACCGAAAGCTCTTTTGAGGAAGGGCTCCACCAACTAAATAAAATTATTCCAACGCTCATCAAAGACAGACTACCCTCATTTACCCAGTCTATTACGTTCGTAGCGGGCGCCATTTCTAGAAATGTTATACATTTCTCCCAAGTTGGACCCGCAACAATACTCTTTGTGCAGAACGGTGCTGTTTTCGAAATCGGCGAACACGTCGCCTTGAGTACACAAAACCCTTTGAAACTTTTCAAAGAAATTGCCTCCGGAAAAATAGAACCCGGGGATATTATATTTGTGAGTACAACAAATTTTCTTGATTACTTTTCACAAGAAAAAATTAAACGACTTCTTGAAGAGCACGCAGAGGAGTCACTCACTAAGGGATTTGATGAATTTCTCTCAAAAGCTCCCCTCACGACTTCTTTTGCCGCACTGTCAATCACGATGCAGCCGGATAAAATAACAACGGTTAAAGAACTAACGGAACAACCCGCACAACAACAAACATCTCCATCGTATAGCCACTCAATGGAAACACTGATTGAACGCGAACAAAACACTGAAGACATAATGTCACCAAAACTTCTGCCCTTCCTTAAACACAAACTTAAGGTTGCTGCAGTGCGATTACGGGCTGCGATAAGAAAATATGTACTCAAAAAACCATCACGGGTCTCACCAATCATTACCGAAAAACAAGAAACAGAAGTTCCTTTACGATATTCCCATCAAGGTACAAAAAAATCTTTATTAAAAGCTCGAGGAGCAGCCTCAAAAACCTTGAGTCGCGTATCGCGCGGGATTTCAAAACTTGTCTCTCAGGCGAGTGAGGGAAGCAGATTGCTGCTTAACAGTAAAAAACAGCCATCCCCCGAATCAATACCGCTTGCGCCGGCAGTACGATCAAAAGAAAATCCTGTCCGCGTTTCTTTCTTTATGTGGTTTAAACAGCTCTCTCGTCAGCGAAAAACTCTCTTCGTAGCCGCCATTATACTGGTCGCGATATTTGCGCAAAGCATCGTTATTAATGGCGTTTTGCAACAACGTGCTGATAAAAAAAATATCGAAAGCGCCCTAGAAGCTCAAATCCAAAAATCAACTGACGATATAAATGCGGCACTAGTATATGGTGACGACAATCGCATCCGGAACTCGATTGACGAACTGAAGCAAGAACTCGCTTCCCTCCAAAACACCAAAGGGAACGATGACCTCATCCAAAAAGTGCAAGAAGCAATTGCACAGGGAGAAAAACGGCTACAAAAAATCCGTATCGTTGATTCTCCCCAAGTACTTGCCGACATCGGCTCATCTCTCGGCTCGGGTAAAATTACCCACGCTATCGTTATCGACAATACATTCCTTCTGCTTAATCCACAGAATAAATCAGTAATTACGATTGATATCACATCGGGAGACAACGCCGCACATTCCGCAGTCACATCTGAAAATCAAGCACCGCTATTAATAGCGTCGGTTGGCCCTTCAGCCTATATTCTAAATCAAAAATTATCTCTTTCAAGATACAATTCAACAACAGATGCGATTGCACCGGCTAGCTTTACCCCCCCAGCAGACACAGCCAATCTTGCTGCGATTGCTAGTTACTCGAACCGGTTGTATTTCATCGATATTAACACTAACCAGATCTTAAAAAGTTTACCCATTAAAAATGGGTATTCACGCCCAACCGCATGGCTTTCTGCAAATGAAGATCTCTCAAGCGCCGACAGCATCGCCATCGATGGCTCAATATATATTGGGTTCCGCAATGGAACAATAAAAAAATTCACCCGAGGTGCCGAAGACAGTTTCCCAATGGAACAAATAAATCCGACGCTTGATAACATCGATGCGCTATGGACAGACGAAACAACCAGCACCCTATACGTCCTCGACTCCAAAGGCTCCCGCGTCCTGGCGATCAACAAAAATAACGGCAATTTACTTCAGCAAATTGTCATATCAAACATCGGCACTATAGAGAGCTTCGGAATCTCAGAAACAGATCAAGTGATCGCCCTTGTCTCGGGATCGACCGTCTATAAAGTGCCAATGGCAGATAACTAAAAACACCACACAAAAGTTTTGCACGGTGTTTTTTGTATTGCTTCAGAAAATTATTTCAGAGTTACTTTTGCACCCGCCTCTTCAAGTTTCTTCTTTATTTCTTCAGCTTCTTCCTTGGTTGCCCCTTCTTTCACCATCTTTGGTGCGCTGTCAACCAAATCTTTCGCATCTTTCAGTCCCTTTTGAGTAATCTCGCGTACTGCTTTAATGACGCTGATTTTTTGAGCTCCGATTTCGGTCAGCTCAACATTGAAGCTTGTTTTTTCTTCGGCTTCTTCAGCGGCTCCCGCAGCACCTGCTGGTGCAGCTCCTGCAACCATCATTGGTGCGGCGGCGGAGACACCGAATTTATCCTCGAGGATTTTCACCAATTCTGAAAGGTCAAGCGCGGTCAGCTTTTCAATGCTTTCCACGAATGACTTGAATTTCTCTGGAACGGCTACCTCTTTTTTTTCTTCGTCGCTCATATGTTCGCGTAATTAATAAGTAAGATTGTAAACTAAATTATGATTGTTTATCGGCAATTGCTTTCAGCGCCTGCACAAGCGATCGTGACGGGCCATTAAGGACCGACACCAACCCGCGTAACGGAGAAGCAACAACAAACACCAACTGCGCCAATAACTGTTCTTTTGATGGCAGCTGCGCGAGTTGCTCTACCTGTTCTTTTTGAATGATGTCGCCGTTGTAAATACCTCCAAGCAATTCGAGTCCGGAATTGCTTTTGCCAAAATTATATAACGCTTTAGCAACCGATACCTCATCTTCAAATCCAAACGCAACCGCAAGACTTCCCTCAGTATCATCCAATTGCGATATGTCAAGCCCAACATCTGCCATCGCTTTTTTAAGAAGGGTTTTTTTGATAGCAATATATCGATTCCCCTCTTCACGCAATTTTGAACGCAACTCCTGTTCGGATTTTACGTTCACTCCTTTATATCGAACAAAGATTGTCGCTTTAGTCTGCTTAGTATTTTCAACAAACTGCTGGACGTCTTGTTCTTTTCTTTGTCTTGTCTTTGGCATAAAAAAATAGATGAGCTTTTCTGCTGCATCCCGAAAACATATAAAGCACTTCGTGCTTTTGAGATTCCTACGTAGGATTTATGCTTCTTTTTTATCGCACCTACGGTCTTCGGGATTTCGTGAGTTTCACTCTACCATACCTAGAATTTCTGTCAAGAAAAGCCCGTGATATTGCCCACCCTCTCACCGCTTCACTTGCAGCTCACGGGGACAGACTAGACGCTACAACCCGGCTCACAAAACAATGACTGATGAGACAACGTATACACGAACAATCACGATTGAAAATCTAGAACGGGATACAGACGGGTTCCTTGTACCTTCTAGTGAGACTGAAGACCCGGACGGAAAAAATCACCTCCACCGTCAGTTGGACGGTAAATGGCAACCTCACGATTAATGATAGTGGGCATCTCACCAATGACCCATCGGCACCTGCCATCAATGCCTCCAACAATTCAAACGCCGTTTTTGTACTATGCAAAAAACGGAATGATCCGCGTAGTATATAACGACGCAAACCTCAATGGCACCTCAAGATACTACATACGACTTGAAGAAGGTAGCACAATTACATACAACCCTGCGCTCGCCTCATTTACCATTCCGGCAGGCGGAGACGACACGGTCGGCACAGCGCTCGGCACGTGGGAGGAAGAATAACCTATTCAATGATTGTCCCTCGTGCCTTTTTTCCGTCGAGAATTTTTTGCGTATTCGCAATATCGGTTCCCCGTGAAATGACCACGCGCAATCCCCACGCGTCCGCCCACTTGCTTGCGACCGGGTCAAACGGAATATTTGCTCCCGGATCCCAATCATTTCCTACGAGTTTTCTAAATTCCTTCCATGTCATGTTCTCCAATTTTTTTGCCGTTTTGTATTTGTGCGGATCTTTGGTGTACACCCATGAGATGTTAGAAAGATTCAAGATAGTTTTGGCCCCGTAGGCATGCGCAAGCTGGACTGCACGATAATCAGTTGAGGAACCTGGGCGAAAACCAGCCCCAATGATAATCGGCTTTGAAATACGCGTATTGATATCGTTCGGGTTAGAAATAATTTTTGCATACGCATGAGATCGAAAAATCGTCCGTAGCAGATGTGCATTCAGCCGTGTTGAATGAATCCCCAGCCAGTCAACATCAACATCAGCTAGCTTGGCAACCTCTCGCGCAGCCCTCTGATACCGTCGACATATTTTCCCTCCACCGACAATAATAATAAAACGCTGTCCGCGCTTTACGTATTCCAAAATCAGATTGCGAAATTTTTTTAGAAACGAAACATCAATTTCGTCAGGCACCATAACTGACCCGCCGAGAGAAATGACTATTGGAAGTTTTTTGCTAGTCATCGGCATAATTAATCCAAATACTTTACTTTGTTGGCATTATGTTCATCAAGTGTCTTTGAATAAATTGTTGTGTGCGACCCGTCCTGCGGATGCAAGAAATAATAGTAATCAGTCTTGTTGTAAAAAATTGTCGCTTCAATAGATTGGATTGTCGGGTTTGAAATTGGTCCTGGTGGCAACCCAGCATGCAAATACGTGTTATAGGGTGAATCAATCTGCAGCTGCTCTGAACGTGGACGAACGTTGCGTTCTTCGCCGAGTGTATCAAGAATATAATTAATCGTGGCATCTGACTGCAATGCCATTCCGGTATCTAATCGGTTCCAAAAAACTCCTGCTACTGTCGCACGTTCATCTGGATTTGGCTCTTCACGCTCAACAATTGATGCTAACGTAATAACCTCGAAAATAGTCTTCCCCTGAGCTTTTATCGCGTCGCGATCTTTTTGTGTTAATTTATTTTCTAAATTCATTAAAGCCTTAAAAATAACATCCTGTGCTTTCGCATAGGAAAATATAGTATAGGTATCGGGATAAATATATCCTTCTAATCCCTGGCTTGCCGGTTTATCTGAAAGCACCGGAAAAGTTGCCGTGGGAAACAATTCATGGGAATCAGAAACGCTGGCGTCCGCAAGAAATTCCTGCGCAGAAATACCGGTCTGTTCCTCAACATCATCGGCTATCTGGTTCAGTGTTTCTTCTTCTTTTATTCGGACACGTATTTCATCAGAAGTTCTTCCTTTTTCAAAAATTGCCACAAGCTCGTTTGGGCTAACCGCCGAAGGAATAACATATTCCCCCGCCTGCAGATTGTTACCCGATCCCTTAGATTTCGCTGCAATGATGAAAAATGTTTTTGAGCTGATAATTCCTTCGTCTTGCAGCTCTTGGGCGATCCGCTGCACCCCCCACCCTTTTTCAACAGTAAAGCGAACTTGCGCCGAGCGAACCAATTCATGATCCAAGGAAGAAAATACCCAATACATCACAATTAAGCCAAAAACTAAAATGGCAACAAAAGACCATAATATCGTTTTGGTAATAACGGATTTAGACATACTTTGATAATCCTTTTTTCTTCAACTGCTCAACAACTTTTTTTACTTCCTGTGATTTGTCTTTTGGGCATACCAGCAGAATATCCGGGGTGTCAATTATGATGACTTCCGACATGCCGATTGTTGCGATAAGCCGATTAGAGTATCCATAAATCAAACTTCCTCTGGTATCAAAACCTACATGTGCGCCCTTGATGATATTTTCATTGCGCGTTTTTGATAATATATCTTTAACGCTTCTCCAGTGACCAATATCTGCCCACCCAAAGTTAGCCGGAATGACTAGCATCTCCTTTGTTTTTTCCATGATGCCGTAATCAATGGATATTGGTTTAAATCTTGGAAATTCTTTCTGAAGGATCTGAGCGAAGTTTTTCTTTCCGTAATTGTCAGCAAGTTTTTTCATAATCCGCGCATGGGCTGGAAGATATTTTCTGTATAGCGATAAGAGCGTGCTTGCTTTCCAGACAAACATTGCCGGATTCCACAAATAATCCCAGCGCTTCACATATAACCGTGCTTTTGAAATAGTTGGCTTTTCGACAAACCGTTCAACGTGAAACACATCTTCCTTTTCAGGAGTGAATCGTTTAGCTATTTTGATATAGCCATAGCCCGTTTCCGGGTACGTTGGATTTACGCCGATTAAAACGGAATATTGTGCATGTGTGTATGCCAGCCGTGCAGCCTTCAAAATCAAACGTTCGTATTCTTTTTGATTTTGGATGAAGCCATCCGAATTCACGGTTGTAACTACTGCCTGCGGATCGCGCTCGTGGATGATTGCCGCGGTAAATCCAATAGCCGCTGCGGTATCCCGCTTTTCCGGTTCATAGAAAATATTTTTCTTTGGGAAATTCTTCAGCTGCTTCTCAATTTCTTTTTTATTTTTCTTGTTTGTGACCACATACGTACGGGATGGCGGTATGACTTTCTTGATTCGTTTCATGGTTGTTTGCAGCAGTGTCTGCTTTCCGATGAAGGGCAGAATTTGTTTTGGGGTATTTTTTCTTGATACAGGCCAGAGTCGTGTTCCGCCGCCACCGGCAAGCACGATAGCATACAGACGAACGTTTTGTTTTTTCATATCAAATGACGTGAGGGTGTGAATCTCCGCGAATAAGCGGAACAAATTGAAAGCCGGGAAAAGTCTCCCGTGAAATTTCTCCGTTTTTATCTTTTTTCATCAAAAGCAATTCTTGGTCCCACTCCCCTATTGGTATCAATAAGCTACCCTGATTTGCGAGTTGTGCGACTAAATCGACTGGCACATCTTCGTTGCTTGCTGCTGCGACAATAATTTTATCAAAAGGTGCTTCATCCGGAATTCCTTTTGTCCCGTCTCCGTAAATTATTTTCAATTGTGGAAAATTATATTTTTCAGTATTCGATCGAGCAAACTGGACTAATTGAGGAATACGCTCAACCCCGAACACGCGTCCCTTTTCTCCAACAATATATGCCAGCAACGCTGCCTGCCATCCGGATCCTGTACCCACATCCAGTATAATGTCTCCTTTTTTTGGTTGTAGATGCTCAAGCATGAAGGCCACCGTCAGCGGCTGTGAGATGGTCTGCCCAAATCGAATCGGGAGCGGAATATTCAAACGCGCCTGATCTTGCAATTCTTCGGGCAGAAAATCTTTTCTTGATACATACTTAAAGGCTTCGATAATCGTGGGAGTCTTTAAGTATCCCTCTTCGATGAGTTGATCAATGAGTTGCTGCATATTATGCGCACATTGAATCTTATAGGCTCAAGTATATCAGAAAGCGAGTAACCTTGACAAAATAGGTTTTTTCTGATATTGTGTGTTGTTTATGATACAATAGATATAGAGAGCATGAAAGAAGCACAAACGAATCAAAAACATGACTTTCTTTGGTACGTGCAGCGAACGCGCGTACATCCTTTGCACCATTTGAAATTGTGGTTCATTCCTCATCATGAGAATAACCACCATCCTCACGCGCTTCGCCCAAAGGCCCTTAAGGCGTATAGTGCCATCTTAATAGGCGTAAAGGTTTTTACGGTGGCCTTTTTCTTTGTAGCATTCCCAAATCCAGCGCAATTTGCCGCAATTACAGAGACAAAAATGATTGAATTAACCAATGCCTCAAGAGCTGAAGCTGGATTAAACGCGCTTAGTGTAGACAGCAAACTTACCACCGCTGCGCAGAATAAAGCAGCAAATATGATCGCGGAAAATTATTTTGCCCACACTTCACCAGAGGGAAAACGTTTTTATGTCTGGATTCAGGAAGCCGGTTACAGCTATTCGGTTGCTGGCGAAAACCTTGCTATGGACTTCACGTCAGCAGAAAGTGCCCATAATGCGCTCATGGCAAGCCCAACACATAGGGAAAATATACTAAATTCTTCATATACGAACGTCGGCATGGCGGTTGTTACTGGTCAAATTGACGGATCAAATACCATTTTGCTGGTTGAAGTGTTTGGCGCACCATATGTCCCGGAAACCCAGGTTGCCCAAGCTAAGCCAACAACCCCAACCACAACTCCCACTCCGGCGCCAACTCCAAAACCAGCTCCGGAGCCAACTCCAAAACCAGCTCCGGAGCCAACTCCAACCCCAACTCCCACTCCGGAGCCAGTAACACAGGCTACGGTAACTAGCGAGACCACAAATACCATAGAAAGCGACCAATCTTCCTCTGTTGATCTTACTGTTACCCTCAAAAACACAGGAAATACCACTTGGGATGCCGATTATACCATTCAAGCAACCAAGGATTCAGAAGATTTTTTGGCTAATACCAGCAATTTTGAACCGGTAAAAATAGGAAAAACCGTAGAGCCAGGGGACAGTGTGAACATTACCTTCCCGATTACATTGCCGGAAACCCCCGGAACCTACAAACTTGGGCTCGTTTTAGGGGATGAAACCACCTATATAAATGGCTCAAACCTCTCATATACACTCCTAGTTAACCAAAAACCGCTAGAATTAGGCTTCAATCGGGTAGTTGATAAAGCAAGTGCAACCCCCGCTCAGCTAGCCTTAGCCAAAAGTAACGCCCCTGAGCAGAAAATTCAACCAATTGAAGCCCAAAACGAGGGTATCGTTAGCGCTGTAGCCTCTGCCGCAAATAAGTTCTTCCTGGCATTCCTAGTGTTTATCATCGGAACCCTAATACTCAACATCGTTATCAGATTCCGAGTTCAGCACGGCCACGTCATAGCCCAATCTGTGGCGGTGATTGCCCTAGCAGGACTCATCCTGTTTAGCCAGTTTTCCTTCCTCGAAAGCATTGGTTCAGTACTGAAAATTATCTAAAGATATCCACAAGGAACTCGTACCAAAATGAAGTATACTAGATATTCCTGTTCGATTTTGGACGTCTTGACTACAAAATAAAAAATGTCCTAACAACACTTGACAAAAATACAGTTTGATGTAAACTCAGACATTAAATTCAGATACAAATAAAAACTCATACAAAACAGGCAGTATATAGCTCTTTCATCAACGCACCTTGTATTCATCGCACATTTGACAAGTATTCGGAGGGAATACGAAAAGCCAATAGAAAAAGACAAAGTTAGAGACTGAAAAATCCCCGCTTCAAAATTTGAAGCTATCTATTCAGGATTTTTTGCTTTACAACGTAACTTTACCTTTTTCTGCTGGCTTTTTTTGAAAGAAAAAAGCCAGACATCCCTCTTAAAACTTACATGGCATCAACGCCATATCCCCTCTCATTTCTTAAATACATAACGTATGCATACCTATTCTCTAAAAAAGCCAGCTTGGTTCAAACGGGCCTTCAATGTGCTTTCAGTAATTGCAGCAATTACCATGGTGTTCAATATGAGCGCCTTGGGAGTTTTAATTACGCCGCAAACTGCACAGGCAAGCACCACCAACCTGTCCACGGACATCATGTCATGGAACATTTTGGGTGTGGATAGCAATTCCCCAAAAACAGCCGGCCCGCATGAATTTCTCGTACAGGTCCGCGTAACAAATACTGGTGCCACTGACGCTTCAAATGTTTTCACGAATTTTTCTTGGGGCACTGGGACAGCTGATGACTATCTCAGCTTATTGTCGTCCGCAAACCAACCATTGAATACAATTACCGCTGCTACCTATAAAGACGTATTCTATGTGGTAAAAGTCACCCCAAAACAAAGCGGATCTGATAGCGATGATAATCCAAGCAACGCAGTATTCGACACTACGCGCCCATTTACTGTTTCAACAACCTCACCAGATGCAAGTACCACCTCTGATGGTCAGTCACTTTACATTGAACACATTCTTTCACAAAGCAGAAACCATATCCTCTCATCAACTGTTACCCCATCGAATCCGCTTGTAGGTCAACCATTCACCGTTCATGTCGAATATGAAACATCAACAGTGTACCCATATATCACACCGCAAATGACCTATAACCCAGCAGTTGCTACTCTTGATTCTGTTGAAACAAACTATGTCACCGACGGTGCAACAGAAGATGACATTTTCGGAACCGATCACGGTAACATCGTGCATTCTGACTTCCACTTCCGGGCAAATACAGACGGTAATCTTAATTTCTATTACACAGTCTTAGATAACTCAGGAAGTTCGTATCACTACAACGCTGATTCGAGCAATGCCATTATCGTTCCCGTGGAACCTCGCCAAAATCTTGAAAAGTCAGTCGACAAATCTATCGCGCTACCGGGAGATACACTCACCTACACACTGAACTACTTCAATACCGGCAACATTGACCTTCAAAATGTTGTTATCACTGAAACATACGACGGTCACTTTACGTTCAATTCATCGACACCATCTCCGTCAAGCGGAAACAATGTTTGGAATATCGGAACACTTCCTGTCGCAACAGGTGGATCTATTGTTATCACTGGAACACTAAATGAATCATTCCCAAATGGGACAACAAAGGTCCACAATAAAGCAAAAATGTCTACCACTACCCCGAATGTTGCAGACTTGTATGCAACCGCGGACACAACGGTTACGACAGCCTGTAAACTTGTGGTCACAAAATCTGTAGACAAAACGACTGCACAACCAGGTGATACACTCACCTATACACTAAACTATAAAAATGATGGAACAGCCGACTGCACTGGCGGCGGCGTACATGTCACCGACGTTATTCCTGTTGGGAGTGAATATATTTCACACACACCGACAGTAAATTCCACATATGATGGTACTAAAGTCATGTGGAATCTCGGTACGGTAGCACCGAAAACATCCGGCGAACTGGAACTCAAAGTTAAAGTGCTAGACCGTGAAGAGTGCGGAAACTGGACCATCGATAATGCAGCAACATTCTGGGCAATCGATGCCGCTTCTAGAGACCAGATGACCGGATCCAGCAATACCGCTACAACCAACGTTAGCAAACCATGTGGAGGAAAAATCCTCGTTCAAAAGCAAATCGACACTGATGGTGACGGACAAGTTGATATTGACGGCACAAATCCAAATGCAGCACTTGCTGGATGGAATTTTGATGTAAATGGAACTCCAACAAACCCTGCACCAAAAAACACAACAAACACAGGTTCTCTCGAATTTCAAGTTGAAAACGGAACCTACTCAGTTACTGAAGCAGTCAAAAACAGCCACGTCCTTCAAAGTGCAATTTGTAAAAAAGACGGTCAAACTGTTGGGACAGTAAATCTTGCAAACGGAACAGTCTCAGGGCTTCAAATAAGCACAGACGAAATAATCTCGTGCACGTTCGTGAACCATCCGCAAACCTGTCAACTGAAAATAGATAAATACATCAAAGTCGGCAACGATCTCCTTCTTTCGTCTGACGCGAAACCTGGCGATACCGTCACCTACGTTCTGAAATATCGAAACGACGGAAACGCAGACTGCACCGGTGGTGGTGTAAAAATCTATGATCCATTAGACTCTCAAGTAACTTATGTAAATAGTTCACGTAGTATACAAATTTCCAATGATACCGAGGGTGATAGTTTTTATCCAAACCAAGGTAATGATTACAACGGTACTTCTAAAACCAAATTATACAATGTCAGACGCGTATCTCCTGGCGAATCCGGTGAAATAACTTTCCAAGCTACAGTCAATGACTGGGATGGCTGTGGTAAAAAACAAATCCCAAACAAAGCAAAAATCTGGAGTGACCAGACTGGAGACTTATGGAGCAACTATGTTTACACAGACATAGTAAAACCGTGTGAGGGTAAATTAAAAGTAAATAAAAAAGTTGATACTGATGGTAATGGAACATTTGAATCAGGAAACAGCAGAGCTAACACAATTGGATTCCGCTGGAGGCTCGACAACGAATCACCGGATCGTAACATGGGAACACAAACCACGACAACGGCCGGCAGTCACACGGTCACAGAAAAAAACGTACTCGGACTCGGCTATCATCCAACCGGATGGTATGTAAATGGATCTGACTATACATGTGAAACTACTACTTATGATACCCTACCGGCAAACATTGATGTAACCACTGATGGTTTGGAAATCACCTTATGTAATGCCCGAGATATTGGTGACCTTGGTGGTACTAAATTCAATGACGTGAACGAAAATGGAATATTTGACGCAGGTGAACCGACCATTGAAGGTGTGATTATCAATTTAAGCAATGGCCAAACAAGGACAACTGATGAAAATGGCAACTACCTTTTTAAAAATCTTCCTACCGGATTATATGACGTTGAGGAAATTGTTCCAATCAACTGGTTGAATACTACTAATAATCCTGTAGTTAATGCTGAAGTATTCGCCAACCAAACAACTTATGTTGACTTCGGCAACGCCGAGAAAGTAACCCTAGACTTGGACAAATGGAATAATCAAGAAGTCGCACACGGTGGAGACGGCATTGCTGAAACCAACGAAACTATCAACTACCAAATTGACTGGTCGGTTGCTGGCAACTCCATCGCACAGAACGTCGTACTGGTTGACCATATTCCGTCAGAACTCAACATCGACACAAACTCCATCACGTCTAGCGATGGCACAACAGTCGGTGTCTGGGATGCAACAGCACGAACAATCACCTGGGACTTCGGCACTCAACAGCCAAACGCATCAGGATTCGTTAACTACTCTGCAACCGTAACTGTCCCGATTGCCAACGGCACGGTGATCCATAATGTCGCGAAGATTAGCGCAGACAACTCTGACCCGCAATATCTCGAAGACGATTCAGACGTCACTGTTGAGTCACTCCCAATCATGACAATTGAAAAGACAGTAGACATTCACAACGACCTTGGATTCGTCAATCCAGGCGACACCGTGACCTACACGGTTGTTGTCTCTAACACGGGGACAGGCACGCTCCACAAAGCAAAATTGTCTGACACGCTTCCAACAGGATTCCTCTTCGCTGATACACTGACTCCGACCAAAGTCTTCGATCTCGGAGACATCGCCACAGGCGATTCAGTTACCACGACCTATGACGTCATCGTCGGTGCAAACGTTAAAGCAGGATTCTATGACAACCTCGCGGTTGCAACCGCTGACAACTCAACGCCAAAACAAGACACGGCCACTGTAGAAGTCCGCGTGCCAACTCCAAAAGGAGAAACCACGCCGAAATTGACTATCGACAAAACAGTCAACGTGCAATTCGCAAATCCAGGCGACACGATTGCCTACACAATCGTACTCAAAAACGTTGGAGACGGCGACGCACTAGACGTTACGACCACTGACACCCTACCAACTGGGTTCACCTTCGAGGACGGCAAATCAACCCACATCTGGGATGTCGGTACTCTCGGTGTCGATAAAAGCTGGACAATGACGTATAACGTCAAAGTTGGTAAAGACGTAGCGGCAGGGCAATACGAAAACCTTGCCATTGCACGCTCATCAAATACCAATCCAGTACAAGATCGCGCACAAGTTGAAGTCCGTATCCCGAAAGTTTTGGGAGAATCAGTCCCGAACACCGGAGTCGGATTCAAAGACCTTGCAATCTTCATCGCTTCGTTACTCATGATTATCGCTGGCGCGCTCTTCATCCATGAAGGACGTAAACGAGTTGGCCCCGCACAAGATAACGCGTAATAGGTAATTCATGAACTCCCACCCACGAATCAATTTCTACACAATTATTGGTAGCATATTGATTCTGGGTGGGGTGGTTCTGGCTACTTATCCGTTTTTGCCACTTTTGTTGTATCAACTGACCGGACCAAGCGATACATACACGCAAACGCAGGATGCGTACGCCGCTGCAGACTACCTAGGAACCAACGAACCGCTTACCCAAGCTCAATTACCGAACATTGCTGATAAAAAACAACCAAATCCGGCAATCAAAACAAACCATCTCGTTATTGATAAAATAGGGGTCGACATACCCATAGTAGAGGGTTCAACGGCCTACGCGCTCGAAAAAGGCGCATGGCACCTTCCAGAAAGCAAAAACCCAGATCAAGTGGGCAACATGATCCTTACCGGTCACCGGTATAAATACCGCCCACCATCGAGTAAAACGTTCTACCTACTTGATAAATTAAACCTAGGTGATACATTTATTATGTACTGGGACGGAGGGACATACCGGTATCGAATTGACAAGAAAGAAGTGAGACCAGGGAACGATTTATCTATCCTTTCGGATAGCTCCGACCGCCGGGTAACCTTAATTACCTGCGATCCGCTTTTCTCGACAAAAAATCGTCTTGTGGTTTCAGGCCGTCTCTTGAGAATCTAATTTATCCGTAGGAGGGGTAAAGCAAGATTTGTATGACATATAAAAAATTCTTTACCGCGCTCGGGCTTTTCGGCTTATTTGTATTCGCTTTTGCCCCAGCTGTTTCCGCTTCCCCTATTGTAGACCATATAGCCGTTTCCCCAACATCCAACACCATTCAAGCCGGAGACCAAGTCACATGGACAGTCACTGCGCACTATTCAGACGGCACAACTTCTGATGTAACCTCAAGCACTACCTTTGATATCCCAACAAAAGCTGGCGGGGCCCTTTCGGGTGCAACCTATACCTCTCAGTACGTGGGCATGTGGCAAATCCCCGTTTCCCTTGGCTCACTGAAAACGACCGCCTATCTCAACGTCGTACACGGATCACCAGACACATTACTCATTAGCCCCGATACCGTCTCGGCAAAAGCAGGAGACACTATCGAGTTCCACACAACACTTGAAGATGCATTCGGCAACACCTGGGATGCAACCGGTCAGACGATTTTCTCGACAACGCAAAAAAATGGCGACTTAATCAATAATTTCTACACCCTTGCCAAAACCGGTTCATACGTTGTGACGGCAAAGATTGCCGGCATGTCAATTTCGGTTCCAGTAAGTGTTCTTCCGGGTGAACCGGCAACTATTCTCTTAAGCCCCTCTCACGACTTTAATCTGAAAATTGGTGGCATACAAAAAATTTCAACGAATCTGTATGACGCCTACGGAAACGAAATAACCGATCTACAAACGGGACTCACGCTCAAAGGAGACGCGGCAATCTTAACCTCTGAAGGCAACCTAAAAGGCGCAAAAGAAGGAACAGCAAAGCTTCACGCGAGCTATGACTCACTCGACACCACAACGACAGTTACCGTTACAAAGGCCTCAGAAGCAACAACACAAGAAGAAGGAAAAGTCTTAGGTGAAACAGTACATGCAAGCGATAACAACCAAGATACCAACCAAGACACAAATACCTCAAAAGAATCAGTCACTGCGCCAATAGAGGAAAATCAATCGACGGAATCAACCGAAACTCCGAAAGCAGTCGAATGCAATCCTATCGATCTCTGGGTAGCAATCGTCATTCTCATCGGCTATGCGTTGATTCTCTTCGGTTATTATCTGCTGATTAAACGCGACGAAGACAAATCATGGTGGATTTTCCCGGTACTCTTAACTGCGATTGGTATTATTATCTGGACGAAATACTTCTGCGGTGGCGCATATCCTTGGTGGCCGTGGATACTTGTGCTCGCCGGAGTTGCATTAACCTGGTATGGACGCGGACCAATGAGACAAACACAACACAAAGATGTACCCCCTGGCACCCCACCCACGGATGGGCAAACTCCAATCTTCTAGAATAAAACAAAAACACGCCCCCTCGATCAGGAGCGTGTTTTTGTTTCTCTAAAATACGCTACACGACGGTAACTAATAAAATCCCGACACTAATTGCTAAAGCAATACGGTAATACGCAAAGGCGTTTAGTGAATGCTTCTGCGTAAATCTTAATAACACCTGAATGGCTAAAATGCCGAATATTGCTGAGCTAATCATCCCAACAACAAAAATAAGCAATTCATCGTGTGTGAATCCGACTGACGCCACATCCATGAATTTCTTCAACCCTGCCCCCAAAACAACCGGGATTGAAAGCAAAAAAGAAAACCGTGCGGCATCATATCGGGTAAATCCCATAGCCATGCCTGCGGTAATGGTTATACCTGATCGGGAAAGCCCAGGGATTAATGCGAGCGCTTGCGCAGAACCGATGGCTAAAGCATCTTTCATGTTCATGTTTTCTGTGGTCTTCTGTTTCTTTCCATAACGCTCCACAGCGAAGAATAACAACGCCCCAACTACAAGCGTAGTAACAACGATCCACGGATTTCGCAAAATCGTTTCGATGTCCTTCTCGAAAGCGAAGCCTAAAATTCCTGCTGGGATTGAGCCGACTATAATATACCAGGCTAGACGCTCAAAACCCGTTTCTGTTTTCCGTTTTGCGATTGAACGAAAAAACGCTATAATAAGCTGGTATATATCCTTATAAAAGAAGATGAACAGGGCCACGAGGGTGCCAAGGTGCAGACTCGCGTCAAACGATAATGCATTAACGTCCAGCTTGATGATATTGTGAAGCAACAGCAAATGCCCGGAGCTGGAAACCGGCAGGAATTCAGTAAGTCCCTGTACAAGACCAAACAACGCTGATGTGATTATTTCGACAAACATATGCTACATGAATGGTTAGTATTATTAGTCCCCGTTGCGGCCTACTTTATCACCCAGGGTTCAAAACTCGCCTTTGATGGGATAAAGGGAAACTTGGATGTTTACCACATGTGGACGAAATATGGCGGTATGCCCTCAGCCCACAGTGCCTTTGTAGTTTCATTATCTACTTTTTTGGCGCTTGATCAAGGGCTAACTTCCCCGTTTTTTGCTATTTCTATTGTCTTTGCCATCATCACTATTCGCGACGCCATTGGTATTAGACAAGAAATCGGGCATCACGGTCAGGCGTTAAATGCCCTCATCAACAAACTACCGGAAAACGAGCAGCGTGTTTTTCAAACCTTTAACGAACACATGGGACACACCCCTTTAGAGGTTTTTGTCGGATCCGTTTTCGGCCTTACGATTGCGATTTTAGGGTTTTACTTTTTCTAAAGCAGCCCGCCGGCATCAGTCTCAACCCAATCATCTTCGCCCTCATCCCAAATGAGAGCGGTGAGATGCTGCGCACGTTCAGTCTCAGAGTATTCATTTTCAATCTTTACCATCGACCCTGGGCGTTTTGATGAAAGGGTTTTTTCACCAAGCTTAATTTTCTGATCTCGCCATTCAAGCCGCATCTTTTTTCCTGCGGGGTTTTTGAATTCAAGCCATTCAGTTACGCCAATATCATCCTCATCCCTGCCTTGGGTGCAATCCGGAAAGGTGTCAAGAATCTTGTCTTTAACTTGATTCCAACGTTCTTCAGTCATTGGTTGATGAGGTTAGTGCCGGTTGCATTGTTCGGGCGATGCGGAACATTTCCCGCGAGGAAATGTTGCTGTAAATATTCATTAAAATATGCGTTCCTCCTTGATCCCATTCTATCGTGGCGCGTCCCCGACGTTCCGTGAACCGAGCTGTTACACCGTCACTGATATCTGCAAACACAACGCCCGGCTCCGGATCAAACGTATCAAGTTCTTCGAGGCTTTTTGTTTCAATAATCTCTATCCCGCTCAGAAAATCAATGATTGGCGGCGGCGGGTAGTGATCCTCCCCATAATAAACGCTTAAGCTGCCCCCGTCTAAGAACATCCGTGGTGCTATCTCGGCCAGTTTAGGCGGCAAATATGCGGGCTCGTAGACCTGAAAATCAACTTGCTTGTCCGCCTGTGCATATGAAAGCAGTTCAACATTATTTTTAACCGTGAACTGAAGCATAACAAAACCGCCAGCGCCGAACGCAAAAAACATAATAAATAGCAGCGGTAGTATTTCGAGATGAATCTTCTTTCGGGCTAAGTGTATGAATTCAAACAACGCACCGAGAAACCCCCCGATGAACGACAGCAAAATAATCCAATACACCCCGAGATTTAGGATTTGTGAACTGGTATGAATTGTGGAAACGAAAAAAATATACCCCGCGGCATGACCAACCATAAGAGCCCAAGCCACACTGAATAACCGAAAATAACCGGCGGTCCCCGCTATCGCCGCCACGATAATTAATATCGGTGCTACAAAGGAAATAAACTCTTTAATATTAACGAACATTGCCGCGGTGGCATCCGTCTCAACAAAATTCTCAAGGACAGGAATCATCATAAAAAGCACCAATGCGCTAACAATGGTGATTATCATAAAAGTTAGCCAGCCATTTGACCGTCGCTTCTCTTCTATTATTTTCACGTTAGGATCCTTTTTTTTCTCTTCGCCAAACTGCTTTACCCACTCTTCTTTTCGTCGGTGCACTTCGCCAGAACGGTGTAACCCTGCCTGAGGGGGAAGACCCTGCCGTGATTTTTCTGCGACTGATTTTTTCATCTCGGAATCCAACGGCTCGGTTGGAATATCATATGGTTGGGAACGTAAAGGCATAGATGAAATTATTTGGCTTGATAATACAAGAACAAGCTTGCGAGATCGGTTTGTACTTTCAGTGTACCGTTTTTAACCATCTTCCGCAATTTAGCCTCAGACACCCATTCGTGCTCAAAAAACTCCGTCTCTTCAGGAGCATCACCAACATACCGAAGGCCAGTTGCGAGGTACACAAAAAAGCGTAAATTGGTTCGTGAGGGGGTTGCGTAAAAATTCCCAAGAGACCTCCAATTGCGGGCTCGATAGCCGGTTTCTTCTCGAAATTCACGCTTTGCGGCTGCTAACGGTGTTTCCTTCTTTTCTACTGACCCCCCTGGCAGCTCATAAATAACGTCATCTACTGGATAACGATACTCCTTTTGCAATAAAAACATTCCTTTTTCGTCAGTGGCAATAATATGGACCGCGAGGCGGTCTTGATTGGATAAATAATATTTTTTTATTGCACCAGTAGGAAGCACAACACGTTCTTCATCTATCGCCATATACGGATTTGTATATACTCTGCGAGAAGATACACGCTTCCATTTTTTTAACTTTGTTTTCATGCCTCTATTTTCTCTTTTTTAACAGGCGCATAATCTCGTCGATTTTTCTCCTCATCGACTGAATTTCCTGCTCCGCCCGGACGTTCACTTCATAATCAAGCTGTTCGCGAATCTCATTTTTTTCCGCTTCACGATTTTGCGCAATAAGCACAAATGTTGACAGAAAAATTGCCTCAAGCGATACAATGAGTGTCAGAAAAATAAAGGGGTACGGGTCCCAGGCATTTTTGAAAGCGATGGCGTTAATGAGTATCCATAGAGCAAACAACACCACATGTAGCCATACAAAAGCCATATTGCCAGTAAAGGCAGCGATTTTTTGCGCAACCCGGTCAGACCAACTCTCTCGCTCTTCGTATACTTTTTTAGCTCGTCGCATTCGTTAAATGTATCATAAATTACCTCTTTTGTGGGGATTGAGGTTTGTAATAAATATGCCCCTTAAGTTTATCGGGAAGGTATTCCTGTTTTCCTTCTTCTTCGGAATAATCATGACTATATTTATATCCCTGGTGATATCCGAGATCTTTCATGAGATCGGTAACTGCGTTCCTGAGGTGTAGTGGGACCGGCTCATTCATGCTCTCTTGAACATCTTCTTTTGCTGCGAGAAGCCCCTTATAAGCAGAGTTGTCTTTCGGCGCCTTTGCAAGATACACCACACCATGCGCAAGATTGATTTGACATTCTGGATATCCAATCTTTTCTACCGCCTCGAAAACATCAAGTGCTATACGTAACGCCTGCGGGTCGGCCATCCCCACATCTTCTGAGGCAAACACCACCATACGGCGTGCTATGAATTTCGGATCCTCCCCTGCTTCAACCATGCGGTTCAACCAATAGAGTGCGCCGTCGGGATTTGACCCGCGCATAGATTTTATAAACGCAGAGATAACGTTGTAATGTTCCTCGCCATGTTTATCATATTGCAATGCCTTATGCTGCAGCGCATCCTCAATCATGGGACGAGTAATCCTTTTCTCGCCTTTGGTCGCAGGTGCAGATTTAACAGCAACCTCAAGAGCATTAAGCAATGTTCGCGCGTCACCATTGGACGCATCAAAAAGCAAATCTTTCGCCTTTATGTCCAGGTTAATTTTCGTACCACCCAAGCCGTAAATAGTATCTGACAGAGCGCGGCTTAATATATGCCCAAGTGCTTTATTGTCTAATCGCTTTAGCACGAACACCCGAGATCGAGATAAAAGAGCTGAGATGACTTCAAAGGAAGGATTTTCAGTAGTGGCGCCAATGAGCACAATCGTGCCGTTCTCTACGTGAGGCAACAACGCATCCTGCTGTGCTTTATTCCATCGATGAATCTCATCAATAAATAAAACAGTGCGCTGCTTTGAGAACTTTCTTCGTTCAAGCGCCTCTTCAACAATCCGCCGCAAATCCTTTATTCCTGCAGTCACAGCAGACATCTGTTCGAAATAAGACTTTGTTATTTCAGCGACGATGCGTGCAAGCGTTGTCTTCCCTGAACCCGGTGGACCCCAAAAGATTATTGAAAAAAGTTCATCGTTTTCAATTGCCCGCCGCAAGAGCTTCCCTTCGCCGATGATTTCATCTTGACCTACATAATCAGAAAGCGTGCGCGGGCGCAAACGATCAGCTAAGGGTGCTGATGCTCGGATATCGTTTTCTAACTGATCGTCAAATAAATCTTTCTTCTTCATGTTTTTGATATAAGACTATATTCATGACAGCTGTGTCTAAAAGCTGTTATGCATGGAGCTGGTTGGACGCCTTCATTTAAATACATATTTTCAAAATCTCTGCTTTCTCAATCTAAATTATCGAACACATACGAATCTTTCTTGCCAATAACCGCGTAGCCATCGCTTGAATGTGTTTCCTTTTCTTTGGGCGTTTCATGTTCTGGCTCATTCTCAAGACACCAAGATAAATCAATCCACAAATTGCCAGTAAAGTAGAAACGGGCCCTGGGAAAAACAACATCAACGCAAAACCGGCCAGTATAAGAGCTGAACCAAGCAGGAAGTGCATCCCTGATCTTTTATATCTCCTGTAAGATGGGTTTTCGTTCTTTTGTGACACCAAATCAAGCATACCATAAGTATACCTGCTTCTTTTGTGCTATTCAATTACTATTTCCCAAAATTGCGCTTGCGGGCTTTAAAATCTTCAATAGCCCGATCCAGCTCAGAAGCATCGAACTCAGGCCACTTCTTCTGGCTAAAATACCACTCGGTATAAGGTGTTTCCCAAAGCAGAAATCCGGAAGTGCGTTCTGCCCCGCCCGTACGGATCACGAGATCAGGCTCCGGTGTTTCTGGAGCATACATAAAGCTGCTGATCAGTTTTTCGGTAACAGCCTCAGGGTCAAGCTTTTCTTTTACAATACGTTTTACTGCATCAACGATCTCACCGCGTCCGCCGTAATTGATAGCTACGTTCATAATCACTTTTACGTTCTCTTTGGTGGCGTCAATCGCTTTTTGGATTGCCTCTCGGGTTCCATCGGGAAGTTCGCTCAGGCGCCCAAGAATGTTCAGGCGTACGCCCTTTTGCATAAACACTGAAATCCTGGAAATAGCGACCTCTTTCATGAGTTTCATCAAATACGAAACTTCGTCCTTCGGGCGTTCCCAATTTTCGGTCGAAAAAGCCCACACGGTCAAATACTTGATTCCGCGATCTATGCACCAATCACCCAAGTTCTCAAGCGTTTCTACACCCTTTTTGTGCCCTATGATTGAAGGTAAATTGTGTTCCTTCGCCCATCTCCGGTTTCCGTCCATAATAATCCCAAGATGGGAAATAGGCTGGCTATTTGTAGTCTCCATACGTATCCTCTTTAGACTATGTCAAAGCCGGTTTTGAGTCAAGATTTGACATCGGGTGAGCGTACGCTATACCGTCACACATGGAAAATATGATAACAGCCAGAAAGCATTTTCCGCACCAGCCTGTTGGAACTATTTTATGCTTATTATTTACAGGCAGCCGGCTGTTCGTCTTATGTTTGAATAAAAGTAAAACATTTCAATCGGACAAAAAGCCGGCACAAAAAGCCGGCAATTTTTTCATTCGAAAACAAACAAAAACACACACGCTCCTTACATTCGAGGAAAGGAAACCCCCATGCAGCTAAGACACGTACAGGTGGGCTCAAAATCCACGGAGCCTGCGACGCCGTATTCGGCACCGCACTTCCCTGACTCTCCTCACCAGAGCGGGGCGGACAGCATTTGCCTGTCCGCCCCGCTCATATTCTTGCTATACTACACCTATGCTACTTCAATTACTCACAAAACTTATTTCATTCAAAACGATTACCGGCGACACAAAAGAAGCTGATCGCTTATACACGTGGGTTATGCAAACCCTGAGCAAACAGCGACTCTCGGCTCGCCGCTTTTCGCATAACGGTTTTACCTCGTTGTACATTTCCCCAACACATTCTTTGCGGCCCGATTTATTGCTCGCAGCACATATTGATGTAGTGCCGGGCGACGCAGCTCAATTTAAGGCAAAACGCAGCACAAAAAAACTTTCGGGGTGTGGAGCCTACGACATGAAATTTGCCGTGGCATGCTATCTCGATCTTTTTCAGACGCACGGTCGAATGCTGCGGAACAAAAAAATCGGGATTCTTCTGACCTCCGATGAAGAAATAGGTGGAATGGATGGCACAAAATTCGTGCTCGAATCGGGCTTGCACCCCTCTCATGTTTTCCTTCCTGATGCCGGGCCGAACTGGACTATAGAGCGTCTCGCGAAAGGAGTGTTACACGTTGAAGCAACGGCAAAAGGAGTTTCAGCCCACGCATCAACCCCATGGATGGGAAAAAACGCAGCACTTACTCTTATCCGTTGTCTGAAAGAGCTTGAGGGTGATTTCCATAACCGAAAAACATCAAGCACTACACTGACTATAGGAACCCTTCACGCAGGCGAAACAATCAATAAAATTCCCTCGCAAGCTATCGCCGGCTTGGATTTCAGGTATGAAACATCGGCAAACCTTTCAGCAATCAAAAAACAGCTTCGTGCGTTGCATAAAAAATATGGGGTGAAATTCCGCGAAATAATATCCGGACGTCCCCATACCGTAAACACAAAAGATTCTGCGATCCTTCTGTTCCGTAGACTCGCAAAATCAATGCACCGCAAAAACATGCTTTTTTCGGTCTCACACGGAGGATCAGATGCGCGCTTCTATGCGGCAAAAAACATCCCGGTGCTTTTGACCACTCCAACCGGAGGCGGCCACCACAGCAACCACGAATGGATAGACATACAAGAGCTCAAAAAATTCAACGAGATATTCCAACAATTTGTATTGCAACTTTTGAGTTAACGCGCTAGAGTGTCTATACCAATCTATCGGGGTGTGGCGCAGTTGGCTAGCGCGCAGCGTTCGGGACGCTGAGGTCGGGAGTTCAAGTCTCCCCACCCCGAATTTATTCCCACTCAACCGTTCCGGGTGGTTTTGAGGTAATGTCGTATACGACTCGGTTTACGTCTCTCACCTCATTTGTAATGCGACGTGAAATTGTCGCAAGTATATCTACAGATAATCGCGTCCAATCGGCTGTCATAAAATCAACAGTTGAAACTGCACGGACTATTATCGGATACCCATACGTGCGCCCATCTCCTTGTACGCCAACAGATCGGATTGTCGGAAGCACGGCAAAATATTGTTGTGGTCGTTTTTTTGGCGAGAGTGCATCAATTTCTTCGCGAACTATTTTATCAGCAGAACGAAGCAGTTTGAGCTTTTCTTTTGTAACCTCGCCAATAATCCTCACAGCAAGCCCTGGCCCTGGAAATGGCTGTCGCTCTACAACAGCCTCTGGCAAGCCAAGAACACGTCCAACGGCACGCACCTCATCTTTATAAAGCTCTCTAAACGGCTCAATCAACTGGAATCCAAATTTCTTCGGCAAACCTCCTACGTTATGATGCGATTTAATAACCGCAGCCGTTTTTCCAACGCTCACACCCGACGTGATAACGTCAGTATACAGTGTCCCCTGAACAAGCCATTTCGCATTTCCGATTTTTTTTGCTTCACGTTCAAATAAACGAATGAATAAGCTCCCAATTCGTTTTCGTTTCTGTTCTGGATCGCGCACGCCTTTTAGGACACGTAAAAATTCCTTCTCTGCCTTCACAACGCGTAAGTTTACTCGCTGGTAACCTCGAAATGTTTTTACGACTTGTTCACGTTCACCAGCGCGAAGCAATCCTGTGTCGACGAATATGCACGTCAATTTCTTCCCTATTGCACGATGTACGAGCGTGGCAGCAACCGAAGAATCAACGCCGCCGGACAACGCGCAGACAACGCGATCTTTCCCGACGCGTGTCTGAATATCTGTAATACTTTTTTGAACAAACTGTTTCATGTTCCACGTTACGCGCGCGCCCGTCAACCGCACAAAATTTTTCAACATCTTCATACCATTTTTGGTGTTGACAACTTCTGGATGAAACTGCAGTCCATAGAGCTGTCGCGCGGTGTTCGCTATTGCGGCATACCGACAATTTTCTGACTGTGCGGTTTGTGAAAAACCTTTTGGCAAGTGCGTCACCTGATCTCCATGCGACATCCACGTCTGCTGCTGTTTCCTAAGTCCACGAAACAACCCGGCCTTCTTGAGTACGGTAACATCTACGGGTCCGTATTCACGCTTGCCTGCTTTCCCAACGCGCCCACCGAGCTCATGCGCCAATAATTGCAGTCCATAGCAGATTCCAAGAATGGGAACGCCAAGGTTGAAAATATTTGGATCAACTCGAAGAGCACCACGTGCGGTTACACTTTGCGGGCCCCCAGACAACACAACCCCCTTTGCATGCTTCAAACGCGCTACTGGTGTCGTATGCGAGACTAATTCTGCAAACACACCTAATTCCCGTAATCGACGAGTAATGAGATGAGCGTACTGCGAGCCGAAGTCGAGTACGTAAATCGTGTCAGGCATATTCGTTATTAATGATAATTTGGCGCGTCTTTCTTTTCTGCCAATGAGTGTGGATGTGATTCACTAAGAGAGGCCTGGGTAATTTGAATAAACCTTGCCTGCTTCGGTATTTCTTGAATCGAATGAGCGCCGATATATCCCATACCGCTTTTTAAGCCGCCGAGCAGATTCCACACGACTTCTTCAAGTTTTCCTTTATATGTTGTCATTGCTTCAATGCCCTCTGGAACATATTTTGAGTTCCCTTTCTGGAAATACCGATCGCTCGAGATGCCTTCGCGCATGGCGCCCATACTCCCCATGCCGCGATACGCCTTCATTTTTCGCCCGTTCTTATTAATTATCTTCCCGGGTGATTCGTGCGTGCCCGCCAATAACGAGCCAAGCATAACGCTTTCTGCTCCCGCTGCAAGCGCTTTCACGATATCTCCGGAATATTTAATTCCGCCATCAGCGATAACTGGGATTCGTCGCTTTTTCGCAACAGCAACCACATCTAAAATTGCGGTAAGTTGTGGAACTCCTACGCCGGTAACTATTCGTGTTGTGCAGATAGCTCCTGGGCCAATACCCACTTTCAGCGCATCAGCAAACGGCACAAGAGCCTCTGCAGCTTCTTTTGTGGCAATGTTACCCATGATAAGTGGAGTAGATATTTTTTTTCGTATTTTTCGAGCATCAGCGATAATTCGTGCGTGATGTGCATGTGCACAATCGACAAACACGGCGGTTGCTCCGGCCCGGGCAAGTGCTTCCGCGCGTCTAATATCATGAGGCCCAACTGCAGCGCCTACCTGCACTTTTGCTTTTCTCGCGAGCTTAACCCAGTTCACCTGTTTTTTAATTGAGCAATTTCTGTGCAACACGGCCATTCCACCAATACGACCCAAAACTATCGCCATCTTGTCCTCACTTACTGTATCCATGGCTGCTGATAACAAGGGCACACCCAAAGAAACCGTTTTGGTTAAACGGGTAGTGAGCGTTACCGTATTTCTATCCACACTTGACCGCCGTGGCTCAAGCAGCACGTCATCAAAGGTTAACCCTGGTGAACGGCGGAATGTCGGCATATGTGAAAAAGATCTCTAAATGAGTGCATGAAGTATAGCATGTGGGTAAAAAGTGGCGCAAGCCTAAGCCCTCTTTCGGTTGGCCAACAATGAGAGTACAAAAATAACCAGGGCGACAACAACAATTGTTCCTCCACTGGCAAGATCTAAATCGTATGACAAAAACAATCCCGCAAGAACGGAAAATACCGAAAGCACAATAGAAAAAGAAAACGTCTGTCTAAAGCTTCTTCCGTACTGCATAGAGGTAATCACAGGAATAACCATAAGAGCACCCATAAGCAAAATACCAACAATGCACATGGCGAGAGAAATAGTAATCGCCGCAAGTACGACCAATGCGAGATTTATCCATCGGACACGAAGCCCTTGCGCCTCTGCAACCTCCTCGTCAAATGAAACAAAAAAGAAGCGTTTGAATAAAAGCAATACACCTGCCGCAACAAATGCGCCCAAAATAGCAATGATATACAGATCGCTTGTGCTGACTGTAGTAATACTTCCGAATAAAAAGCTGAAAAGATCAACCGTAAATCCATGTGCAAGGCTAATTAAAACAACGGTGACCGCAAGGCTCCCAGAGAGAAAAATCGCGAGGACGGACTCTCAATAAAATTTCTTTGCATTGCGTAAGCGTTCAATGGCGATCGCCACTATGACTGTAAAAATTATTGCAACAAAACTGGTTGGCTGCTGGTAAGCGAACCAATTGCAACACCAGCGAGCGCTACGTGAGCCAACGTGTCGGCCATAAGCGAATACTGGCGGATCACAAGAAAATTTCCAATTATTGGAGCTACGATTCCAATACGATACATTTCATGAAATTCGTCGAGTGGAACGCCAAACAATTTAACGGTGCCTGTTTGCGGCTTTAAAAGGCCAAGCATAATTTTTAAAAGCGTACTTTCCCCGCCTCCGTTTGGGCCGATTAATCCGAGATAATCTCCCTGTTCGACCTGAAAAGTAATGTTGTGCAAAACCTCTGTATCACCATATGAAAACGTAACCCCCTGCAGTTCGATAGAAAATGGTTTTACTGTGTCTGGCATTGCATTGCTGTTTCTAAATTAGTCAGATTTTCCTTCATAATCGAAATATAATTTTCAGCGTTCGCTACCTGTTCGCTGATCAATCCCTCGACTGGATTTAAGACAAACGTTTGCGCTCCGGCCTCTCTGGCAATCGTCTCAGAAAGCTCGGGACTTAACAAACTTTCAAAAAAATATACTTGATATTGTTATCGCGTACCACTTTTGCGATTTCTGCGATTCTTTTCGATGAAGGCTCCTAATCCGGTGTCAGCCCTGCAATTGCAAGTGCATTGAGATTATACCGTTTAGCGGGATACGCAAATGCATCATGCGAAACAATAATGGTTCGCAAAGCACAATGAGAAAGACCTGAAACATACTCATTATTAAGATCGCTGAGCTGCTGTTCATATCGTGCGGACTGGCTTTTATACTCGTTGGCATGACTAGGATCTTTCGCTACAAGTGTATCTCGAATTACTTCAACCTCTTGTTTTACATTTACGGGATCCGTCCAAAAGTGCGGTTCAAAGATAGTCGTAGAGTTGTCAGTATCTCTGGATTCAGATGCCGGAAGCAGCTGCATATGTTTTGACATGTCGACAACCGTTACCCCTTTTTTCTGCAATTCGCTTGTGAGATCACTTGCCCAACTATCAATGCTTGCGCCGTTATAAATAAATACGTCAGCTGAATAAATTTCAACGATATCCTTTGGACTCGGTTCAAAATCATGGGGTTCAACACCGTTACCCATAATGTTCGTCACATCTGCATAGAGACCAGCAACCTCACTTGAAAATTCATATAATGGATAAAAGCTCGCTACAACATGCAATTTGCCGGAATCAGGAGTAGCCTTTGGACCAAAAAAACAAGGCGACAAGTATCACCACGATCGCGATAGCGGCTAAAATGATTACAAGGCGTTTTATACTAAAACTTGTATCCCTGCTCAATCAGATGAACGATAGGGGGCATAAGATTTTTCGGCAACTGATTTCTCGGGAACCACTTCCACTCGGCACATTTATCCGGTTCGCGCACCTTCGGCTCACCTTCTACCCATACCTCATAAAATAACGTGATATAATGCTTGTCCTCATCAGGATAAAAATCGTTTGTGTAATCCACTTTCTTAATTTCAGTCACTCGAAGGCTTGTTTCTTCCATTACCTCGCGAGCCAAACAGTCTTCTGGAGTTTCCATGAATTCCAAATGGCCGCCCGGGAATCCCCACGTTCCATTCGCATGCTTGCTTTTCCGCAAACCCAACAACAATTCTCCCATTTCGTTTCGGATGATGGCTGCAACTCCCACACGAGGATATTTTTCCATGTTTAAAGTATATCAATCGGATTGACGAAAGTAAAGCAAACACGATACAATGCCAGTGGACAACAACAAAAAAACCAGGAGGGTCAACTTATGTCCTCACGTTCTTTGCCGAATCCGCCGAAGAGCAATTTCCCTTCAATAAAGGAGGGAGACCGCATCGCCGTGGTACTACAAACATCGCCTCTAACGGCCTTCTCGAGTAAACCCGGCTCAGCAACCGCTGAACACACCGTTGTCGGTATAACCGCCGAAGTTATTACGCTGGAAGGCGAAAGAAACCCCCGCCTCGAGGCTGAGAAAGGTAGTGGCGGCGATCTGTCGTACGTATTCAAATCGGACGGATACGCATTCGTCGTAACCAAAATCACTCTGGTCTGATGAGTCGGATCAAAAAAAGATGAGACCGGTGGCATGCCTTGTCACCGGTTCTTTCCTTGTCTCCACAAAAATTTGCTGAGATTGATAAAATAATTGCCGTCTTTTTTTGTAACTTGAACTCCCTCTCGTTGCAACCGGAAAGCCTGCTCTTCAGCGGGATGCTCAAGACAGGTCGTTGAAATCATTCCGTGGCGGTTTATCACCCGTTGCCAAGGAATGTTTCGCTTGTCTAAACTGTCATCAATAGCATGCATCGCCCAGCCGACTTGCCTTGCTGCACGGGGGCTACCACACATCGCAGCAATCTGCCCGTAGGTCGCTACACGGCCGCTCGGAATTTTTTTCGTCATCGCGTATACACGGCTATAAAAATTCATACCTTACTGGGAGGTATTCAACTGGACGTTACTGTAATCTAGCGCATCCTCTTGCGCCCCCTGATACCACACCACATACCCGACTATCGCGAAAGCAATAACAGCAAAAATTATAGAGATAATAAGTAATGGTGGGCGTTTCATGTCGAGTATATATTCATCTGCTCTAATGCTGTCAATGCTTCGGGTAATTCTTTTTCTTCTATGTGGCCGGCGTTCTCAAGTATTTTCACTTCTGATCCAAGTTCAGTGAAACGCTTAACATTCTCTTCTTTGCATCCAAAAGGATCATTGCTCGAAACGAATGTTGTAAAGTGTTTTGTGTGCGCCTGCAGTTTTTCTTTATGAATCGGCTCACGTATCCATGGTTCAGCGATTTTTTCTTCGTCAGGGCTTTCGTAATTTTCAAGATTAAACCAACCGGCTACGCACAAGGCGCCACCCACCTTCACGTTTTCGGGGAGTATCTGGATATAGTGCAAAATGGCTTGACAGCCGATACTGTGGCCCACAAAAAATGTCTGCTCATCTGGATCAATTACCAACCCGTCCAAAAAACCCACCCACAAATCAATTCGCGGATGCTCGGTATCTGGCATTTCAGGGGCTACAACCGTTACTCCCTTAGCCTGAAGCTGACTTTTGAGCCAAGGAATCCAAGCTCCTTGCGGATTCCCTCCCCACCCATGGATGATGTATATGCGTGTATCAGCCATATGTGTACTATAGCTGTTTTTCTCAAAAACAGGCAACTTCCTCTGGTGCCTTACAACCTCATCTTTTCACCTGTTGGTCGCAATTGCTGAACCGTGCTCGAACCTTTTTTGTGCGATAATTTCTGCCGTGACGGGCAAAAATTCATTTCCCTTGAGACCCACTTTTCTTTTTGCCCGCCTACTTTTCGACACGACTTTTTCGGAGGGCTTAATTTCGGCGGGATTAATTTCGGCGGTGGGTGGGGTTAGATTGTTAATTCAGCAAGTTTACTGTATCTCGCCTTTTCAAAGTCCTTTTGGTCAACGCGCAAGAATGTCCATTTTACTCCCGTGCGCCTGCTGACTTCTTCTGCCCAGCGCTTTCCCTGTAAATCTTTTGCCGCCACATCAACATCCTCTCGTCCTTTTGTTTCCACGATCACCATACCATTTTTTGTCCTGACGATAAAATCAGAGATATAGCGGCGCAAAAAACCATCCTTGGCGATATAAGGAATTTTAAGGTTAATCGTTCTTGTTTCGTTTTTAATAAAAGCCTCAACATCGCCCGCTCCATCAAGAAATCTTGCAAACTTTGCCTCAAAGTCATTGTCAACCGGCGTAAAGTTCAAAACTGATCTTTGCGCCGCTACAGCAAGTTTCGTCCAGGGAAAGGGTTTAATCTCGAACGCATTTACTTTGCGTTCATCTAGTTTTGCTTCCTCGGACACGATCGTTAGATTGTTGATAGCGTCAACAAAGACAGAAACAATGGTGCAGCGTACTTTGGGGTGATTGAGCTTTTTCAGAGTTTCAAGATTAGTAATATCAACTCTCTTCCCGAAAAGATGTTGCGCTATGTACTCTTTTACTTGCGGCGCGACCTTATCAAAGTGTCCGGGGATTTTCGCAAAACGCAAAACCGCATTGGTAATACTCGCAATGTACATCTGGGGATTGTCGGCGTAGGGAAATTCCAGCACTTCTTTGGCTTCTTCCTTTTTCGTCAGCATATCAACTTTGCGCAAAGTTACATCCCGTGCCTGCAAGGAATCATAATCAAACAACTTTTTATCCAAAGCGCTTGCCGAGAGTTTTTCAATTCCTTTGACCGAGTGCGTCAGACCGCCGGAGAGCATTGGCACCTCTAAATCAAATTTCTTTTTGTCTTCCTTAACCTGAATAATAATCGGCGGCGTAAAAGCTTGCTCAAGCGTGGTAAATTCTATCTTTACGCCCTGCTCGGCGAGCGCTTCCGCAATCAAATCATGGAATTGCGGGTGTTCAATGACAATAAGCTCCTCTTTAAGCTCCTGATCTTCCGGCCACATTCGGCGGAGCCCCCGTCCTAATGTCTGCTCCGGCAAAATTTTGGCTTTCGCGCTGTATGAGCGCAAAGGAACAACAACTACCACATTGCGCACATCCCAACCCTCACGAAGCATCAAAACAGAGACAATTGCGTTATATGGATTGTCCGGCGAGTCAATCTCGCGGGCGGCTTTGCGCGCTGTCTCCAAATCTTTTTCCGCAATCTGATCTTTTTTTCTGCCGGAGTGAATGGTCAAAATTTTGCCGCCAAGTTCTGGGAACGTCGCCAGATACTCCGCCACATCATCCGCCGCCTTGTTGTCTTCCGCCATCACAAAAAGCACGGGTTTTTTCGCAGTTTTCCCAATCACTTTGCGCATTGCCTTCCATTGATTGACTCCTGCGTCAATCTGGACGCGGTACTTTTCAGACGCTTTTTTGCTTTCAATTTCCGGCACATTTTCAAGCTCAGCGATTTTCGGACGCTTCACGATGTTATCTTCAATAGCGCTCCCCAAATTGTAGTCCGTAATAATATGCGTGAAGAGATTGCCTTTTTGGTCTTTCGGGGTTGCCGAAAAATCAAGCTGGCACATCAGCCCCGTGCTCTCGTTCAAATCAGCAATGGCTTTATACCAAACAAGCTCCTCGTCCCAAACATGGTGCGCTTCGTCGTTTAATACCATCACATTTGAAAGACGAGACAATCTGTCTTTAAGTTTTGCCAAAGAAACTGCAATCTCGCTCGGCGGCTTTTGGCCTAAAATATCCTGCACCGGATTTTCTGATTCGCCGTTTTTGTGTTCAACAAATTTCTGCCAGTTCAAAAGATAAAGCGTTGACGGCTTGGTGCTTTCCCGCTCCTCGTCAGGACCAATAACATCAAGCTGAAAATCCGATGTCCACTCTGGGGGAATAAACGGAAACTTTTTGAAAATCGCGCCCTCAAAAAATTCCGGGTTCTTTGAATCGCCCATCAAGCGGTCAAGCACAATCAGGTTCGGCGCGATAAGCAAAAAATCCTTTGTAAAATCTTTTTGCTGTTCTTTTGTTGCGTTGAAATATGACCAAACAATGGCCATCGCCATTACCATTGTCTTTCCCGAGCCGGTCGCCATTTTGAAAGCGTACTTTGCCCACTTATCCGTGCTCGGATCAACCGGCACTCTTACGTCAAGCTGTTGCGCCAACTGATACAAACTGCGCGCTTCCAAAACCTCGTAGCAATAAATCAAATGCTCAATCGCTTCTCTCTGCGCTCGCCAAAAAGCAAACGAGGCCCCGTCTTTCAATTCATGGTCTTCCAAAAACCACCATTCCAAAAGCCGCCGAGTTGTTTTACTCGTGCCTTCTTTGTATCCACCCTCGCGCCACGCCGCCACCGCCTGCTGTAATGCGCGGACAAGGGGCAATGATGATTGTTTGATGTCGTTTTTGGTCATAGTGAAAATAAAATTGTCAGATAAACCGCTATTTTAAGGCAAAATTCGGCCATATGTTATTTATTATCATCCCCCCTTGAAAATAAACCTCTTGGCATTTCTTGGCCTGGTTTTCTGTAAAAAATTTCTTTTTTCGCCTTACCAACACGTTCAAGAAGCCCTTTGTCAACCCATGACTTAAGGAGGCGAGACATTTTCAATACATCACTAACTCCAGTTATTTGCCGCGCCTCATTATTGGTAATTCTATAGTGGTCATCTAAGTACTTGCTAACAGTGTCCCAGTATTCAACACGGTGCAGATTAAACAAAATCAGCAAAACGGAATTGGGACGAAACGAAGGAGGTAAGAAAAGCGGTTCGTATAAGTTTTTCTCTTTCATGATTCGAAACATACGGTCAACACCCTCTCCAATATCAAGATTTGGGGCTTCTTGGAAACGATTAAGTGTCCTTTGAATAATCGGGTTTCTTGAAAACCTCTCCGTTCGGATATTAAATGGTGTGATATGTCCAGGATATGTCCCCGGACTTTCAATCTCAATTCGATCATCAAAAAATCTTATTTGGATGTCGTCTTCAATAAAATAATTTCTGTGAATTACCGCATTCGTTACAGCTTCTTGGAAAGCCCATTCGGGTATCAATAGCGAAGGTCTAAATGTACCTCCACGCAATTTTGGTGGCGATTCCCTGACTGTCTCGCGGAAGTATTTAATCGCTTCTTGTATCTGATAAAGCAATGGTCCTTCTATGGTAAATGGGCGATGAACAAAATTTGGATCGCCCGAATACGTTGGTTTTGTGCCATAGTAACGACTTACTTTAATTCCGCATTTACTCTTAATCATTACTGATGGATTTTTCCCAAAAAGCAAAACGCCTGCTTTTGTAAGATGAAAACCGCCGTTGACTTTTGTCGCAAGCCCGTTGTCTCGCAAAAACTGCCAGTCGTCTTGGCTTTCGCTCTCTGTATCTTTTTTATATTGTTGCAGTAAGTTGCGCTCTATGTCATTTAGCACCGAAATTCCCGATGTTTCATCCTCAAAACGAACCGAGCCTTTTTCATATTGAAGCCGCCTTATTTCCTGCGCACCGATTTTTACGTTTTGCTTGCCACGGCGGACAAAAGTGTCGCCATTCTTCAATGAATGGACATCGTTGCTTTTTTTGATATTAACTACCAGCAATTTATCTGACGCTTTTGCGACATTCTTAATATCCAGCTCAAACTTGCTCCAAAGACGCAAAGGTGGTTCAATTTCCTTTTCTAAAAGTTTCAAAAACTCAGAAACATTATCGGCATTCTCGCTTATGCCAATGAGTCGCTTTTCGCCACTTGCTTTGGTTGGATCTTCCACTCCAATAACCAACCAGCCACCATCAGCGTTTGCAAAAGCAATTACTGTCTCAAGTAATCTTCGCGGCTGAACAGCGGCTCTTTTACATTCAAAGTTCTGCCATTCTTCAGTGTCCAAAAAGATTTTTAGTAATTCTTGATCAGTCATACCTTAATTTCAACTAACTTAGTAGTATCGTTCCCGAAAATATCAATGACTTTGACGAGCACATTATATTTTCCGGCTTTCTTGTATTCGTAATCCATTGAAGGTTCTAGCTTCGGCTCTTTGCGGGTGCGGTAGCGCTGGTTCATGTTGTGAAATGTGTCATCTTCCTCGCTATATTCGTCTTCGTGCTGATTAAACATCCAGTCCACTGCCCAGTAGTCAATAAAATCGCTCCAGTTTTTCACCTTGCCTTTCACTTCTTCGGGCAATAGTTCGGGATTCGGAATAATAAAATCTTTGAGCGTTACCGTAACGCGCTTGCCTTCAACTTTCGGCTCAACTTCCAAGTAGGCAAGCTCAAAAAACTGGACATCGTGCTTTTGAGCGTCGGCAACCGAAAGCTCCATCACCTCGCGGGGGATTTGGAAAGTGCCGAGCTTCACGCCGTATTTTTCAGCTTCTTCTTTTACCAAGTCGTGCAAGCCCATTTCCCACTCCCAACCGAGCACGTCCAGTTTTTTGATATTGTTTGCCTTGCATTCTTCTAACGCTTCGCGGATTTCGGAAAGCGTAACCGGCGCGTCCACTGCGCCCACGCGGACAAAACTTTTCGCTTTCTTGCCGTGCAAATGAGTAAAGCCGTCCACTGATTCGGCGTGGTAAAGCTCTAAAATAAACTTGGTGTAGTCCTTGTATCTGCCGTTGAGTTTTGCCCAGCGATGGCGCTCGTACTTTCCTAGATTTTGCACCACAAACGGCTTTGCTTTTGCGTCCAATAGTCGTTTGCGCGCCGTGTGTATAGCAAAGCGTCCCAAATCTGACATAACCCAACGCCGATCGAGTTTTTCGGCAACCGCGCCAGTAGTGCCGGAGCCGCAGAAAAAGTCGGCTACCAAATCTCCCTCGTCGGTAGATGATTTAATGACGCGCTCAAGTAGGCCGATGGGCTTTTGTGTTGGATAACCAAGCCATTCGCCAGACACTACACCCATCCCCGGAATATCATCCCAGATATTATCTGCAACTGTTTTCTCTAAAACTTTGTCGCCGACTTTTTCGCGGTAATACTTAATAGCAATACTTCCTTTTGTAGCTTTAACTTTTTTGTTCTTCTCATCAATTATGAGCTCGCCGCCGTTTGTTACATAAATTCTGCCTTCTTTTGCCAGTTTGATGATACTTTCGTCTGAATATGTACCCCTGTCTGATGTTCGGAAATAGCCCCGTTCATCCTTTTGGTATTTTTTCTCTGCTTCCTCAACAGAAATAAAAGTTTCTTTTTCAATGTTGTACCATTTTGCATTGTCTGTTTTGGAGTAAATGAGAAGGTAGTCAGCGCTAAATGCCATAAACTCCGAGTGTGTTTTCATTCCACGAACAACCTGCCTTCGCCAAGTTACTTGATTTCTGAAATGATCTTTTCCAAAGATTTCGTCCATAAGTGCTTTGAGATAATGCAAAACTCTGTGATCTACGTGCACCCAAACTGTGCCCTTGTCTGCTAAAAGTTCTTTCATCAAGACAAGGCGGTCGTACATCATTTGAAGGTACGACTGCATACCCTTGCCCCAAGTGTCGCGGTACGCCTTTACTTCCAGCGCGGACGGCTCTTTGGTAACTTCGGCTTGGTCGCCGATATTGACGGTAAAGGAAAAATCGTCGCCGGTGGCAAAAGGCGGGTCAATGTAAATAAGATTGATTTTTCCGGCAAAGTCCTTGAGAAGCGAGCCCATCACCAAAAGGTTGTCGCCCCAAATGAGCCGATTTTTCCAGCCGTCATCTTTGCCGCCAAAAAGATCCTCCTGCCGCGTGCCGCGCGGAAGGTTGATTGTTTCAATCGTCTGAAACGGAAGCTCCACGCGCTCAACTTCTTTGCGCTTTCCGGGCCAGATTAGCTCTGTCTTATCAATCGGCTGATTGTGGTTATCCTTTTTAGCCATAGTTAATTGATTAAATCATCAACGCTCACCTCAAGCGCACGGGCAAGCTTGGTGAGCGTGTCAATAGTTGGGTTCTTATTGACGCCTGACTCAATACGAATAACCGTATTCAAAGACAAATCAGCAAGACGGGCGACCTTTTCGAGAGAGTAGCCCTTCTTCGCCCTCAATTTTTTGAGATTATCCCCGATTTTGTAGTTTGACTTTGGTTCGCTTACCATATACTATTAAAAGGTATAAACTAAATGTTAGAACATCCTCATTAGCTATTTTATGATAACTTATCAATTCACATTTGGCAAATTAAAAGGGAGTTCCACCTTGTCGCACGCGCACGGAAAAGCGGAGTGGAACGAGCAAACAACCGCTTCCAAATTTTCAGAAAGCCTTGAATGGTCGGGGTAGCGAGACTTGCCGCGCCCCGCTGACACAGCACCAGCTTGGCGTGCGGGGAACTCGCGACCTCATCTTTTCACCTGTTGTTCGGGGTAGCGAGACTTGAACTCGCGACCTCATGCACCCCATGCATGCGCGCTAGCCAACTGCGCCATACCCCGAACAACAGGTGAAAAGCCGGGGCGTCATGGCTGTCTTGAGCGAAGACGCCCGTTCTCCTCCCACCTCGGCGGGACTCGAACCCCCATGCATCGCGCGTGAGCCTTCGTACGCCATACCCCGAATAACAGGTGGATTTCGTTATTTCAAACCTAACGCCTCCCGCAATTCCGGCTTTATTCTGTCAGTGGTCCATGGCGGGTCGAATGTAAGCTTTATGGTGACGTTGCCGACATCCGGCAATGATTCTACTTTATCGTTTGCTTGTTGTAAAAATTGATCAATAATTGGGCATCCTGGTGTGGTAACGGTCATGTTTACTGTCACGTCATTTTCTGGGGAAATCTGGATATCATAAATGAGGCCTAAATCGACCACGCTCATGCGCAACTCCGGGTCATGGACCGTATGGAGCGCCTCTCGTACATCGTGCTCTGTGAGTACCTTCATCTTAACCCATCAAGGAATAAATATAGTCGCGGATTCCGCTATCCTCGAAATTGCCAACACGACGCAGAAGTTCATTCCCCTCTTCGTCTAAAATAATATAATATGGCGCGTGCTGAACGTCGAAATGCTCCCAAGTATGATATTCAGAATCATGAAAAACCGGGAGTTCGATCTTGAAGTGATCTAGCAATTCTTCCCACGTGTCATCATCTTCAAATTCAGGCGCATGGATGGTTACGATATCAACTGGCAGGTCCTCTCCGTGCGTATTAGCAAGCAAGTTTAAATCATGGAGAGTCTCAACGCTTAGTGGAGTATGATCACGCCAAAAATACAAAAGTAACGGCTTCTGTCGTTTTGCTGAGAGATCAATGGGGTCGGAATTTCTCCATTGCCCTACGGTATGTATGCTGTCGATATATTCTGCCATAGTAGGTTTAGTATAGAAAAGCTATCCAAAAATTCAAATGCGATAAACCACGTCTTTCCGCTCCACGACTATCTGCCAGTGAGATACCCTGGCTGAGCGCAATAATTTTGCGTTCGGATTAAATGCTATGGGGCGAGAAACAAGCTGCAAAAAACTTATATCACTTTCAGTATCCCCCACACCGACTGATCGCGCAAGAGAGAAGTCATTCGATTTGCAATAGTCCAGAAGGAGGGTCCGTTTATCTCGGGAAGCGACAAATGTCACATTACCGGTATACGCTCTTTTCTGTGATTCATAGACGGTTCCAAACACATCATCAAATTTCCAGGCCTTTTGAAACTGCTGAACAATTACCTCGGACGACCCCGAAATGGCAATAAGCCGATGAGTTTTCCTTAAGTTGGAAAGTAGATCTCGCGTATACGTGTATACACGATTTTTTTGCGTCTGGATGACTAGCTTGCTCAAGCGTCGAACATCCGCTACCGCTACACCTTTAAGACGTTTTGAAAAAACCTGTATCACCTGATGTAAATACTCCTCATACGATCCTTTTCTGTCGAGCCAACGCTGCTCCTTCCTTTCGATCTCAGTGTAGGCCAGCTTAGGAAACACCCCATACGCAACCAAGCTCTTCGTCAACTCAATAAGCAGGCTAGAGCGGAAAATGGTTCCATCAATATCAAAAATGGCAATGGGTTTTGTTCGCTTCATAGGCATAAGAGGTGTTTATATCCTCATTGTACACAAAGCCTTAGCAACCTTCAAAGCAAATTCCTGATCCAAAAATAAATTGGTGCCGTGTTCTGACCCCTCCTGAACGACTATGGTGCTAAACGAGGGAGAGACCTTGTGAAGCTCCTTTATCGTGTCATGCGAATACGTATCCCCGTTGCTTGACGCAAGAATGACACGCTGGTTTTCAGCTTTCATTTTCTCAATGCATGGTACTGTTGCAATCCCGCGGTAATCCAAACCCGGAGAAAGCGCAATAACGAGCGGAAGCTCTTGTACTTCGGATGCAAACTGAATAGCAAGATTGGCACCGATACTCGCACCCACGCAGGCAAATTGCGAAAACGGTTTTCTGGTGAGCTCTCGTAGATATGCCGCTGCGCCCCTAACATCTTCTATGCTCGCCTGATGTTCTGCGTCAGTAAATTTTGTATAGTTCAACGGCTCGTCTCTTCCCTCTTGAAAAGTACTGTCGCCATGTCCACGTAAATCTATGGCCAGACTTGCTACACCGCATAGTGCAACGCCATCTTGGAACGTCCTATAACTTTTACGGTCAGCAGGCATCATATGTAAAAAAAGTGCGGCACTTCGAATATCTTCTTCGGGTAAAACATAATCACCCACGATCCGCACGTGGTCGGTGGTGTCAAAATAAACCTGAGTTCGAACAGCCATGTTATCTTCCGGATAGAATTGAATACACCACGACGCCTGCAACAAGTACCAGCATAATAACGACCCCGATCATAATACCGGAACCTTTTTTGGAATGTGATGTTTCAAATTCGGGATTCTCCATACGATTATTTTTCTTTGGTTTTATATTTTTCTTGAATTTTTTTCACTCGCAGCTCAATGTCTCCCAGGCGATCTTTCAACTCCTGAGCAATCTCAAGCCCATGCTCGAACTCTTGAACGGAAGCGTCTAGGTCTGCATCTGTGGTATTTTCGAATTTTTGGGTAATTTCCTCAAGTTCGCGAAATAGTTCTGCAAACTTCTTTTCTTTTGGCATATTCATTACGTTACTTCAGACTGAATGTCACCGTCATGCAGCGTTGTAGTCAGTATATCATGCTTTTTCGCTTGTGTCTTAGAGGTTATTACTTTCCCCTTGCTCCGCGTGATGCTGTAGCCACGTTTCAACACCGCCTGAGGTGAGACGCTCAAAAGTAGTTTTTTAAGGGATGTATATTGCTCATGAGTTGCGTGGAGGAGATTCCTCATGCCATGATTAAGCAGCGCACGTTGCTGGATCAGGCGCTCGGTGGTGTTGTGCACCCGCTCGCGGATTATTCCTGCCATACCCTCCACCCGGGCAATCATTTCATGTATGTGCATAAGTGTGGATTTCATAGAGGCCGACAACATGGTAACTGAGCGATATAACTCGTGCGCATGAGCATCCATAGATTTCCGCAAACTGTATGACATGCCCTCAGCAAGTGCATCAAGCTGAAGCAAAACATCTGACCGGTTCGGGGTTGCGAGTTCTGCAGCATTTGATGGAGTTGCGGCGCGAACGTCTGCGACAAGATCTGCAATGCTCCAATCGCGCTCGTGTCCAACACCGACAACAACAGGAATGGTGCTTGAATAAATCCGTCGCGCAAGTTCTTCTGAATTAAATGCCTGCAAATCTTCGAGGCTCCCCCCTCCGCGAGTCAAAATTACAATATCTGGACGCACGACGTTTTCCATCACATCGAAGGCGCGCAACAGCTGATTCTTTGCCGGATCGCCCTGAACCTGCGCCGACACCAGGCTTAATGTCGTATACGGCCAACGGTTAGAAAGTACGCGCCGCACATCAGTAAGCGCAGCTGCATCTTCCGATGTAATGATTCCGATGGATTCCGGATACGGAGGTAAAGCGCGTTTACGCTCAGGTGCGAAGAGGCCCTCTTTTTCAAGTTTCTTTTTTGTGAGTTCAAGCTGTTTACGAAGTGCCCCCTCACCAACAAGTTCAATCCGTTTCACACGAAGATGAAATCCAGCATTCTTTTTAAACAACGATGGATAGCCTATCACACGTATTTCCATACCATCTTCAATCTCTGTTTTGAGCTCGCGCTCAAGCATAAAGCAACGCAAATACGAAAACTCATCTTTTAAACTAAAAAAGACAAGCGAGCCGCCGCTTCTTCGCTGGAATTCAGACACTTCGCCGTACACAGATAAGTCCCCCACCACGGACTGCAGCGTGGTGCGAACAAGGTCTACGCATTCTGAAACGCTAATAGATTTTTGAGTAAAATCGTCTTTCATCGTGAATGGGTTACACTCCGCTTAGGGCAAATATCTTCAAGCGGACATTGGGAACACTTTGGACTGACTGGCATACATACGTTTTGCCCCCACATGACAAGCCACATATTCCAGTTTTGCCAATACTTGCGTGGAAGAACTTTTTGCAGTGCGAGCTCGGTTTCGTGGGGCGTGCGTGTGCGCACAAGATCGAATCGATTTGAAATCCGGTGGACGTGCGTATCGACGCAAATAGCATCGGTGTTAAAACTCAACGAAAGAACGAGATTTGCTGTTTTTCTGCCTACGCCCGGAAGCTGCAATAGCTCATGCTCAATCCCCGGTATACATCCATTATATTGGTCTGAGACAATTTGCGCCATACGAAGCAGATTTTTTGCCTTCGTTTTATAAAATCCAACAGGGTATATGAGCTTTTCGACTTGTTTGGGTGTAAGACGCAATAAACCGCGGATTGTTCCTGCTTTCGCGAATAAACGTTTAGAGGCCTCGCGTGTTGTGGCGTCTTTTGTACGCAAAGAGAGCATCGTTGATACAAGTACACGATAGGGATCATGTGAGCGGGCCACGGATTCAACGACCGGCTCCTCATATTTTTTCACTGCGGTGCTCAGACGCTTCGCAAGCGCAACCGCTCGTTTTGTACGTGTCATGTCCGCATCTTTTTACCGGATTCAATTTTATGTTTCTTAACAATCTTCTCTCCCTTCTTCTTTTCTTTTGCCTCACGGGTAAACTCGAAGGGAAGGCTGAAATGGACATCTTCATCGCTTCCTTTTATCTCTTCAGTATTCTGAAAACCTTTTTTGTAAAAATACTCTTTCACCTCTTCAAATAAATACTCCGGAACAGATGCGCCTGATGTTAAACCGACAGAACTCACGTTTGTAAACCATTCTGGCTGAATATGCTCAGCATCATCGACCAGATAGGATGGAATTCCAGCCTTTTCGCCTAGCTCACGCAAACGATTCGAATTTGAACTGCTCTGTGACCCCACCACACACAGCGCCTGAATGTAGGGCAACATCCGCTTTACCGCTCCCTGCCGGTTTGTTGTTGCAAAACAAATATCTTCCTTCTTGGGGAACTCCGCTTTTGGAAAGCGTTCTTGTAAAATTGCAAGAACCTCTTTCGTCTCATTAATCGACAGTGTCGTCTGTGTTACAACCGCTAGCTTGTCTTCTTGGGGGACCTGAAGCACACGCGCTTCATCAGCAGTCTCAATCAGGAATGATTTCGCTGATTTTTGTGTATTTCCCAAAGTGCCAATCGGCTCCACGTGGCCTTTGTGCCCGACCATAATAATATCGTAACCAAGTCGGGAAAAACGTCTCACTTCAAGATGAACTTTTGCCACCAGAGGGCAGATTGCATCTATAACATTGAGATTAAGCTGATCCGCTGCAGCGAACTCTTGAGGGGGGCTTCCATGAGCGCTGAAAATGACCGTTGAGCCCTTTGGAATCTCCTGAACATCATCTACAAAAATCACGCCCCTTTTTTCTAAGGACTTCACCACATGTACATTATGCACAATCGCATGCTTTACATACAGCGGTATCCCGTAAAGCTCGAGTGCGAGCTCAACAATATCAATGGCGCGGTCCACCCCAGCGCAAAATCCTCTAGGACGAGCCACATATAATTTTTTACTTGGCTTCTCCATATATATAATACTGATCAATATGGGTTAATAGTGTCGTGTTTTTTGGTACCTTATCCTGCGAGGTAATAACGATAGTCTGAGGATTAAACAATTTTCGCACATCGGCGATTGAAGGCACATCAATAATTGTCGGCGTCACGCTATACATCTCATAATACGCCGCAGGCTTGTTATAAAAATCCGTGTTATACGTTACTACTTGTTCTGCATGCTCGGATGCCGCCACCTGTGCGATATCTTGATAAATGGATGCACGGGGTTCGGTTACTATGATGCCTGCGTTTCTTCCGAAAGCAAACCCGAGAGAATGAAGAATAAACAATGAAAATAACACCGGAATCAAACGCTCTCGTTTTTTTCGAAGTGCAGACCACAAAATGCACAGCACCAAAACAAAAAGTGCAGACCATACATATGAGTTTTGAACTGCATCTACCAAACCATGAGGAATATAGGCCTGCAGGGTAAACCAATATGTTTTTGCACCAGGCGGTATGGCTGAAGGAACCCAAGCGAACACTAAAAAGACGGAAATAGCAAAAGTGATATACAATAACGGTCTTTTATACTGACGGATAACATCGGCAAGGTAGCGTCCGATTAGCCATGCAGCCGCCGGATATGCCGGCAAAATGTACCATTCAAATTTTGTTTTCACGAGTGTAAAAAGCAATAGGGGAACCCCCAACCACAGTAAGGCTAAGCTTGCTTCAATTTTTTTCCTGCGAATCATATCCACCACTGGGACAAGTAAAGCTCCGATGAAAAAGAATGAAAGCGGAAACAGTCGCTGAATAATAATTTTTATATACCAATACCATGGAAGATCTGCATAAAGCTCAGTAAACGCACGCTCCACTATATGAAAGCCGACATACTCATCCCAAAACCTGTGGCCGTACATCGCAATCATCGACAGATGCCACGGAAGCGCAATGACGAAAAAGGCGGTTACACCATACCAGATATATCGTGAACGCAGCATCTTCCAATCACGTCGTAGCAACACATCCAAAATAACGACAAAAGGGCCGATGAGGCCCGCAAGTGACTTTGTCATAACCGACAAGCCAAATGAAGCTCCCATCGCAATCAACCACTTCGGTTTAGTAAGGCCTTTCCAATATGCAAAAAAACCAAAAACCAGAAACAATAAAAAGAGTCCATCAGTCTCACCGGTTCGGAATGCATGATAAAAAATAAATTGCCCGCTTATGAAAATGAAACCCGAAAGCCATGCGGCTAGTATATTTTTTTCTTTGCGAAAAATAAGTATCCCCAAAAGGACGGCGCTTGCTATGCCGGCGATTGCAGACCAAAATCGATAGACCCACGTATGATCCCCGAAAAGCAAGACAAGCGGAGCGGTCAACCACATTTTTATCGGCGGTTTTCTGAAATACAACTCCCCCTGATAATGCAAAGTCCACCAATCACCCCCCTGCATCATCTCACGTGTCACCTGAGAGTGGATTCCTTCATCCCAATTTTGCATCGGATATTGCGGCATCAATACAAAAAACATAAGCGCAGCGAGTACCCCCAAACCAATTGCTAAAGCCCAAATCGAACGCATTGTCCGGCATAGTTTTATCTTCCCCTCTCCTGTCTGCCTCTCTGGTGTTCCTTCGATATCTTGCATATGGTCTATTGTATCACAGACTATCTCTTATGCCTCAGCGACTGATATGATATTCCGCTTTGTGCGCATACCGCTCCAATCGCGGGCTCCGTGACTGATTTTATTTCTGATGTGCTGAAATCCCGCGTCTTGCAGCCTGCTTTTAAGTTGGTGGGGGGAAAACGCATAATAATATCGATAGTAGATTTTTTCTTTTGTGTGCCAGGGAATTAAAAAATCACGGAACCCGAACCCAGCATACATGCGGGGATGGATAATCCGCAATTTCATTTGCGCTCTCATGTATTTAGTCTGTGCCGAAAGGTACCAATTCGTCATACAAAGCTTCCCCCCTGGTTTTAACACTCGCTTAAATTCGCGCAACGCCTGTACTTGAAGTCGCTCAGAAGGGATATGATGCAAGGCGGCAATACAAAAAATAATATCGGCGGTTTTATCTGGAAGAGGAATTCCCAGAAATGAACCTTCAAAAAAACGGGAAGTTATCTCCGGAAATTCTTTCGCGCTCATTTGCGCCTTTTCCAATAATTTGGCACTATTGTCGATACCGATGTATGTACACGTCACGCCCTCTAAAAGCTTTAGCAGACGACCATTTCCGCAACCCGCATCAACAATTGTCATCCCTGGTCGGACAAAGTCTGTAAAATGCTTCTGCTCTTCCCACAAACTCCCACGAGTATCAGAAAATCCGGTTAACGCGTTGTATGTATCGCGCACCTCCTTCATTATACTTTGCGCCCTAGTTTCATTCATGGAAAAAGTTTCAGACGAACAACTTATTATCGAGGTTCTCGCGCTTCGGCCGGAAACGGCAGACGATCTCGACGTGATAAAGCGGTCATTATCGAAAAAATACGATATTCCGCTACTTTCGCATTCTACCCTGCTTCGAGCCTATAAGCAATTACTCGCTCATGATGAAAAGGCTGGAGATCAGCTACTTCTTCGTCTACTCCGCCGACGCTCAATTCGGACGCTTTCAGGGGTCGCGCCAATCACCGTGCTCACCAAACCATATCCCTGCCCAGGTCGATGCATTTACTGCCCGACAGAAGCGCGTATGCCAAAAAGCTATCTTGCTTCAGAACCTGCTGCACAGCGTGCGCTTAAAAATGAATTTGATCCGATACGGCAAATGGAAAGCCGGATGCAGCAATTATCAACGAATGGACACGTCGTCGATAAAATCGAGCTTATTGTGCTCGGCGGAACCTGGTCCTTTTATCCTCATGATTATCAAGAAGCATTTATTAAAGGCTGCTTTGATGCGGCAAACGGCAAGACAAGTAAAACTCTCGAGGAAGCGCAGAAGACAAATGAAACTGCCACGCGCAGGATCATTGGCGTGACCTTTGAAACTCGTCCTGATTACGTTACGACAGGAGAACTCTGGCGGATGCGCAAGCTTGGCTGTACACACATTCAAATCGGCATCCAGTCATTGGACCAAGAGGTGCTTGATCTTGTCCACCGGGATGAAACCATCGAACAAATGGCAGAGGCGACGCGACTCATAAAACAATTTGGATTTAAATACACCTACCACATTATGCCCGGGCTCCCTGGCGCTACCCCAGAGAAAGATTTAAAGACATTCGATATGCTTTTCGGCGACGAAAGGTTCCAGCCTGACATGCTTAAAATATATCCAACGGTTGTCGTCAAAAGCTCATTACTGTATCAGTGGTGGAAAGATGGGAAATACAAACCCTATGATGACAAAACGCTTCGAGATCTTTTGATTGACATAAAGAAAAAAATTACACCGTACGTTCGTATTAACCGGCTGATTCGCGACATCCCGGGTAACGACATTATTGACGGGAATCTGGTCACCAACTTGCGCCAGAAACTACAGGAACAAAACGCAGCCTGCCAATGCATTCGCTGTCGTGAAGCTCGCGGGAAAAAAGTCTCAGAAGAGGATGCGCACCTCACGGTACGCACGTATGCATCGAGTGGAGGCACAGAACACTTCATAAGTTTTGAAAGTCCGGATCGCAAAACACTCTATGCATTTGTCAGGCTCTTTTTACCGGACAAAACTCCTAGCGTTCTAGGAAAAACTGTGGCGCATGTGCGCGAACTCCATACCTATGGCGAGCTTATACACGTCGGGTCAAAAAATACTGCCGTCCAGCACATCGGATTTGGTAAAAGGCTTATGCGCAAAGCTGAGGAGGTGGCACAACAATCCGGATATAAAATGCTTGCTGTCATTTCAGGCATCGGCGTGCGTGAATATTATCGCAAACTAGGATATACTCTAGAGAGAACATATATGCAAAAGTCTCTCTAGACGTGTATGAGTTTGTTAAAAAAAATAGAAACCAGTGAATTGTTTGTGGTGATGTTTGCGCTCCCTGTCGCTACTATTTTTGCGTTTGGAACAAACGTTAATATCCATCAGGTTATCTCTGAGCCAACTCCTCCGATCATCACCCAACTTGTTGCGCACCCAAACATCAGAGCAATCTCCATCTATGGAACCTCAGCATACCCGAATCAAACCCTGTACCTTGAAGACAGGCTCCTTGAGACTGAAGCATACCATGGCGGATTTTTTATCCGCCAAGCATCTGCAAGCCACCCACCCACGTCAGAAACCGCGGTTGCAGTAAAAACTGACAACGAAGGAAATTTCATAGCCCCAATTCCCAATGAACACCCCTATAGCGACCCGGGACTCCACTCTATCGCCGCCTATTTTATTATCCAAGATGACGACCGACTACTATCCAGCTTCGTGGCACCTTTTCGAATAACAGAAGATGGTCTAGCAGAAGCTGTCGATGGGACACCCGCATCTGTCGTCATTTCAACGAAAGAAATAAGCGAAGAAGAGTTGCGAAACCTGCAGTCGCAATATGCCTTTGAGTGGATATCACAAACTGGGAGCACGCCACAATACCTAGAAGTCCCACAAATGAACACGGTTATCGATGTATGGGAGGTCGCGGTCACCCAAATCATAACAGTGCTTTTATTTATTATCGTTGCGATCGCCTTCTTTTTCCGCTACCTGCGAAAAGAAAAAGCCGGCCTACCTTTCTGGCATATCGGAAAAGGAATTTACAAAAAATCCTAGCTCGCCACAACAGACACAACTATATCGATATTGTATCCTGATGACGCATTTTGTTCTGCTGGAATCGTTTGTGATATGCCAACTCCTGTGATATCCCAATAACAGGATGTGGCTGCGGTTGCTCCTGCGGTAACTAAAGTGATTGAATCTGTCGTCCCCTCATTAAACGCTGTTGAAGTTCCTTTTGTGAGTCCTGTTGTTGAACAACCGCTCTGTGGCGTAATCGTTGACACGCTTGGATTCACCGTCATCTGGCCCCCGTAGCTGTCCGCATCTCCCCCATCGCCTGCTCCGGCTGTTGGATCGTTAAAATCATAATTGTGGGTACCATCTGTCCAGAGATCAGTCGTATTTGATGCTGCGATTGAAAGAACCCATTGTGCACTTCCAGTTGAGTTATCTACTCGAATCTTTTCTGATGACACCCCGAAAGTCCCTGTAGATGTTTGGGATGCCCAATCAAAGGCTTTGGATCCCATTGCAAACGTTGGACTAGAAACCGGAGTGCCTCCACTATCTACAATATCAGCAGTAAGTGTGCCACCTGTTGCAAAAAGAGTATCGATTGCAACACCAGTAATACCCACCTTATCACCAACAAAATCACGATGTTGATTCCCAGTACCAGATTCTAATCTCATATTTGTCTCGATATACTCACCAGTACCCAATGAATCAGCAACTATGATTGCATTACGACCACCAGCTGGAACTCCAGTTGTGGATTGATCACCACGCGTATAAGAAAGACCTGAGCCATATTGTACTTCTGTGCCTGTTCTAAACCACCTAAAATGTTCCGATGTTCGTGTACCGTCTGCAGCTGTATTTCTTAACCACCAGCTACCAAATAACAGCCAATCGTGGTTGGCAGCGCTCCCATTTATTCGTGAATTATTAGTTGCATTGTCATGAACTCCTGCAGTGTCTTCATCTTCTTGATTAAATGGATATGCACCGGTCGTCTCACCCGCTCTACTGGAGTCGTACCTAATTCGAACATAGTCAGCTGTATCTGGTAGCTTTACAACTGTCATAGCTGCTTCAGTCATAGTACCGCCAGCAACTTCACCAGTACCGCCAGCATCAATATTTAGTATGTCATTCGCTGACGCATCAATGATGCCTGCCCACTGAGTCCATGACTCAACTGCTCCATCACTCCCACGCATGTACGAATGCACAGAAGATGCTGGTACCTCTGTATCATTCAATGTAAGACGGTACCCAGCCCCCCTACGATGACTACCACTGGTATCACCTCTTACAGAATAAATCACCATATAATGCCCCGCACTTTTAAGAGTTATATCGTTTCCAGAAACCCACTCAAGTACTGCTGGATCTGTTTCCGCGTCTTGAGAAGTCCAACCAAACTCTGACCACGTCGGATCAGCTAGAGAAAAACCAAGTGTGCCTGTATATGTAAACCCAGTTGTATTTTTAACTTGTAAATAAGCTGAATTATCAGGCATACGGATAATCTGAATACCAGACTGATTTGCAATTTGATCCGCTAATGAAACACTTGTGTCGCCAAAATTCTGTACATGAACTGTAATATCGTCGCCAGACCCCCCAACTACCGTATGATCAATGTAAGCTGCTACCACAACCCCATCTTCATCTGCATTACCACTATCACGGCCGTACCCAGATGCCATACCATACACGCTTGGCAACACCGTACCACCCACTTTGATACTTGTTCTCATGACGTGTCGATTGTTGTTACCAATATCCGCTGTACTGAAACGAGTATTCGCAATGATAAGATATCGACCGGTATTTTGAATACGAAAAGCTTGATTACCTGTTTGACGGGTAATGTCAGGTGAGCTCTTTACCTCAGTATCATACGTGAGCGTATGCTCTGTTCCATCAATATTTGTAATGAGATTCGTCCCAGGCGCTCGTGCTATATAAACCGAACCTCCAGCAGCCCTTGCTTCTTCTGTATGAAGGGGAAAATTAAACACCCCAAAAAGGGGCCCACCAAACGCCCACGTTAAAAAAAATATAGCAACTGCTACATTAAGCAGCCGTCTGCCGATTGTTTTGCTCATTTGACGTATTTTCTGCATACGTCCAGACCTTAAGATTTCTTTCCTCGCCTGTTTGTTGGCTTCGTGCTGTTCTTTCTGACAGTGGTGCGTTTAGCGGGTTTTGAATCTTTTATCGGGGGAAGCATAATAATATCACGGTAGGCTAAAACATAGGGAGCTTTCAGTTTGTTCACTCGTGCAATTAATTTCCATGAGACATCATATTCCTTAGCAAGCTTATGGATATCGTCAGTTTTCTTTACCGTGTATTCTACCCACGTTAATGCAATACTCCGGCGGCGTTTCAATTTTACTATAGCGAGAACGATGAGCGCGATAATGACAAGGAGGATAATTATGTAAATAATCGTCGCGGCAATGCTTGGATACATGGAAAACGTTTGTGGTTCTGATTTGAGTGTCTTGGTTGCTCCGGTTTTCACGCCAAGCTCTGCATTGGTGTCAGTCTCATAAGTTACCTCAACATGCGACGTGTACCAGCCTCCCCAAAAAGAAGGTGCAAGTTCAAAATTCCAATCGCTCGTATCTCCGGTGAGAATCGAATACTGCCCTCCGTGCTGAGCGTATGCTTTTCCCCACATGTTTGTTGTATACACTTCAACATCAGCATCAATGGAAACATTGCCGGTATTTTGAACTACTGGATGCAAAATTTTTCCGCCATCAGCTCGCGGCTGGATATCAAAACTTTTCAAGATAAGATTCCGGGACTAAGAGTAGTGCTAAACCTTATAAGTCATAAAAACAAAATAGCACACTTATGTTCATGTGCTATTTTGAGTTACTGCTTGGATAAAATCATTCTCCAAACGCAGCCTTGA